>OJKO01000029.1_pt1 | contig 69604 bp, 67 predicted proteins | sample 1596541 | NCBI WGS metagenome assembly OJKO01 (sample SAMEA4350163, study PRJEB24818) | metagenome | biome: human; feature: gut; material: faeces | place: Denmark | collected 2013-09
TTAAAAATAATATTACTGGGATATATCATGGAATAACTAAAAGAGAGATGCCTTTATTCCTGAATGAACAGGAGTATAGATTTAACCATAGAAATATGGGAAAGACTGTTATGGATAAAATCAAGAAGTACCTGCAGAAATCATTTCCTATCAGTCATAGACTGATAGTATATATCCTGAATATTTCTGCTCCACACTTCTCTTAAATCGTCACCTGTAGATTATGGGTATTCAAATGAAGTCTTATAAAATGACCTTTTTATGTATTATCTTTTCTTCTATCTTTGGCCTTTTAAGTAAAATGAGCCTTACTTCACCAAAATTAAGCTCTTTTATTGGTTTATTTCAGTTCCTTATGCTTATCACAATAATGAGTATTGTTGTATCAGTGTACAATACCATCAAAAAGATTTTTGACTTAACTGAACAGAATATCAAGCTTGATACAATAATGAAAAATCAAGAGCTTAGAAAGAAACAGGAAACAGAATTAAAAGTAATGAAAGACAATGCAGAAGAGTTCCAAAATGAAATTAAAAAGGCCTTAAAGGCTGTAAGTGGGATGTTGGAAAACAATGATATAGACCAAGCAAAAGAAACACTTATGCAGTTATCTGATCATTTTGAATCTGTAAGAATGCATCCTATTTGTTCTGATTCCTTAATGAATGCGATTTTACAATCAAAGAGAGAATATGCGAATACATTAGGTATTGATGTTCATTATCATGTAGTGACTGAGTATGCGAATAGATTTGATACAGATTTATCTGCAGTACTCTTTAATTTATTAGATAATGGAATAGAAGCGTGTCTTGGATGTTCTAATTCATCATTAACATTGACTATAAGTGATCATATGGGTTATTTACATATTAAGATGGTGAATTCAAAACAAGAGAAGAAGTTCACGGGTGAAACAACCAAAGAAGATAAAGTACATCATGGTTATGGTTTATCTATTATTACAGATATTGCGAATAAGCATGATGGATCAGTCCAATGGATTGATAATGGTGATACATTTACATCACTTGTTATGTTGAAAGTATAGGAGGTAACAATATGCTTAAGATTGGGTTATGCGAGGATAATGAAATACAACATAATCAGATATTATCCTTTTTAGAAACGATTTCTTTGCCTAAACATACGATTGATTCTTTTTATAAAGGGAATGATTTATACAATAGTATTCAAGAAGCAATGAAGGATAAAGAGCCTTATGATATTGTGATTATGGATATTGATTTACCTGATGGTAATGGCATTAAGTTCTCTAAACAGATTAATGTCTTTTCACCTCATACAATTATTATTTATATGACATCTTATGAAGATTATGTGAGTGATGTATATGATACAGAACATATCTATTTTATTCTTAAGAAGAATTATCAGAAGTATTTACCACATGCTTTATCACTCGCAAATGAAGCGTTAAATAAACAGAGAAGAGCTTCTTTAAAGATTTTCTGGAATAAAGAAGAATATAACATCTTACAGAAGGATATCTTCTATATGGAGAGACAATTAAGAACAACAATGATTATGACTCCTACACAGACTTATTCAACATCTGAAAAGCTTGCAGATTTACTGGAACGTTTAGAAGATTCATTTGCACTGTGTCATCGTAGTTATATTATAAATTTAAAGATGGTCCAGGAAATCACAAAAGATTCTGCACTTCTTGTAAATGGGACTTCTATTCCTATTAGTCGTCGTTATTATAGTTCTTTAAAGGATAAGATAAACAATATGATCTCGTAAAAAGACCTAGACACCTAAATGTCTAAGTCTTTTAATATATCTTCAGATTCCACAAACTCAGGATCCATGTGTGTTAAGAAATGCCACTCACCTGTATCTCTATATAAGATGGCTTCGCCATCTTCAGAACCAAAATAAGCTCTCTCTACCTCATATCCTTTAGATTCTAAGTATTGTTTAACACATATATAGTTATATTCTCTTTTCTCTATATAATCCTTAAGTTCATTATTAGGAATAGAATAAGCATCCACTCTTGTTGCTCCTTCAATCATTCCACTTCCTGGTATAGATAAGTCTACAATCTCTTTCCAATAAATATCTACTTTACCATCACCAGTAAGCATATATGTAGTAAAAGGTACAATATGGCCATTATATTTTAGTTCTACATAATCAGGTACAATAGTAGGATCAAAGTATTCATACTCAAACCCTTCTATCACTTCATACTTGTATCCATCTAATTGTGAAATCAGCTCTCTTCCATCCTCTATCGTATGAAATAAACCAATCTCATGACTCACTTCACCCTGACATAGTTCTAGTATATACATAATGTACACCTATTTTTTATAGTAGCTTAAGTTCTCTTCTAATGCAGACACAATAGAATCCTTTAATTTCTCTGGACCAACTACAACCATCATAGGACCAAACTGTCTAATCCAGTTCATCAAACCTGTATTAAAGATAATCCCTTCAATACGTGTTTCATACCATACCTGCTTATTATTATAACCAGTTGGAGGAATAGTCTTAGTCATAGTAATCTCATTTCCAAAACGAGAAACAACTTCTCTAATAAGTGCTGCATCAAACTTAATATGTAATGTAATTTCTTCACCATCAAAGAAACTATTCATTGATTTCTCTAATGATTGTCTTAAAGATTCACTAATCTTCTTTTCATCATCAAAATCAAAATAATATGTACGACTATACTGTAAATCTCTAATACGATCCATACGGAATGTAGTCAATGAATCCTTATGCTTATTATAATACGCACGTAAATAGTAATGACCATCCACAATAACTGTATTATAAGGACTTACATTATAATACTCATGACTAATACCAGCATTCCCTTTTGTAGAATGTGTTTCTACAGGATGTCCATCAATGATTGCATAATCAATATACTTAAAGCGTATATCTTTCTTATTACGTATTGCGGAAGTAATGGTCTTTAAGTTTCTACTAAGTGAATAAACTTCTTCTTCATCTTCTTCTAATTCAGGAATGATTAAATAATCCTTCTGTTTTGCAGAAGAGAATTTTAAAAGTTTATTAATCAATTCTACTTTATCTGCACGACTTAAGTCCTGACGATAATTCACCATATCAATCAATAACTGTAGTTGTGCTTCATCAAAATAGCCTGTTTCAATAATATAACCAAAACGTCTGACTGCTTTGATTATTTCTTTTCCAAACATTAAAGATGTAAATGCATTAATCTGTTTAATCACTGCATAAACAGCTTTTAAACCAATATCATAACCTTTTTCTTCTAATTGACGCTGTATTTCTTCTGCACTGATACATTCTTCTGAATTCATCAATAATGAGAAGACAGCCCACATTTTTTCTCCCATCTTATGCCTCCTGATACCTGGTAAGATACCTTTTTACTATAATGATCCACAAGTAGGAAATAACCAATCAAGTCATAAGATGCATAAAGATTTAAAAGTGATTCATCTGGTTCCACAACGCAATTTTCTAAGTAGTCATAAGCCCCTTCAATATCTTCTTCTACCAAAGAGAAGTAAGCAGCCTGTGCATAAGTAATGACTTCTTTCTCTACTAATATAGAAATAAGAGCAACATATGAGAAAGGCATCAGATGTCTCACAATACGATACACGTCTATTGGTGATCCATTGTGCAGCATATAGTTACATAACTTTTTATTCAATGATTGAATACGTGGATGATCTCCAAATAAATATTCAATCATTACAAGATGATTTTCTAGACATTGCATATCATCAATTTCATAGAGTTTCTTTAAAGCAAGTCCTAAGTATTTCTTTTGATGTGCCTTAATATAAGCCTCTATTTTCTTCTGACTTCTGCAAGTATCAATAAATGAATCATGATATACATCAATGATATCTAAATAGTCCTTTAACTTATTTAATGAGATTGATGTAATTTCTTTATAACTTTCTAACATATTCTTTCCCTCCTCTTTTTTCTAACACTATTATAGCGAAGAGAAAGAATTAATGCGTCAAAGTTTACACTGACAAAGCCTATTTGTAGGTGTTTTGAATATTTTCTTTTTAACTAGTAATCCCATAAGTTCATATCTGGGTAGTTTGTTTCATATAAGAACTGTTCATTCATGACTTTAGTCAATATAGCGGCCCAGAGTATTAATGCATAAAATGAGTTATTTAAGCACTGAACAGTACCTCCACCATTGACCTTATCTTCATATACATAAAGTTCTTCTTTTTGTGATGGCACATAATCTAATTCATCTAGATCATCTAATATACCATCATAAGGACGAGTACTCATTTCTTCTATCAAAGTGATCCACTTCTTATAAGCTTCTTCTGTATGATCATATGAAAAGAAACGTATTGCGGCACGTAGTTTATATATTGCAGCATAGACTGCATTGAATGTCATTTCTGTATATGGCTTTTCTGTAAGTAGCTTAGGTAGGAATATACCTGGTTTAAATGTAAGATGAATACTCGGCTTCACATCTGTATAATCATGAGTTATTCCTACGCTTGTGCGTACATATTCTCTTGATAATTTAATTAATGCGAGACATACACACATATTCGCATATTTCATATCATCCACTAACGGAAGTGAAAAACCTAAGTCTGCCCCATATTGTCTAGAGAAGAAAGGTTTAAAGACAGCTTCTTCGTCATATTTATAAGTCACCGCAAAGGTATAATCCTTAAATATAATTCCATGAGTCTGAATAGAATCTCTTAATGCTTCATCATAATCCTCATAGGTATTCTCCAGCATATCCTCTACGACTTCACCACTTGTCATAACAGCTTGAAAGCTTAATTCCTGTAAAAGGACTGCCGCTTCTAGTCTTTTAGTAATTTCTCCCTTTGTGATACACGTCATATCACCGCTTTTTAATAAATAACGTAAACTCTGTGTAGCTGCACTTGTCTGTACAACCATTTCAAATTCTCTTTGCACGAGCATTCCTCCTTTCTATACAAAAAAAGCAGATTCATCATCTGCTTCCTATTCTGCGAGATTTTTGATGAATTGGATTCCTACACCACCAATTCCCATATGAGCACCTACAACACTTGGTAACTCTCTCATGGTAACTTGACATGGACCTAATTGTTCTTCAAGATAGTCTCTTACACGCTGAGCTTCTTCAGGTGCAAGAACATCTTCAACCGCAAATGTATAATCTTTCGCATTTGCGCCTCTTTCAACAACACGATCAGCAAGCATCTTACATGCCTTACGTGTTGTTCTTACTTTGCCTAAAGTATCAATCTTACCACCTAATTCACTATTCAATTCCATAACTGGGACAAGCTTCAACATATTGCCAAGCATTGCGACTGCAGGCGTAATACGCCCACCCTTTTTAAGGTGATTCAAGTTTGGTGTAAAAATAATTGTACCTGAATGCTTAACCATATCTTCAAGTTTTTCTTTAATTTCAGAAACAGACTGACCCTTTTCTACGAGATAACGTGCTGCTTCAATAAGTTTTTTTTGAACATGTGCTGTTCCTTGAGAATCGATTAAAGTAATAGGCATTTCTACTGTATCAGCTGCAACCTGCATACCATTTAATGTAGATGATAAACCAGTTGCGATAGGAATCCCAATTAACTCATCATAACCGTCTCTTTTCGCATCTTCCATAGCCTTCATTAAAGAACCAGTCGAAGGCTGAGATGTTGTATACATATCATCTGTTTCCTTCATCTGATTAAATACATCAAGACTTGTGATTTCTAATTGATCTAAATATGTCTGACTACCATGACCAATACATAATGGTGCAATATAAATACCTTCATGCTCTCCATTGATATCAATCTGACAGCCACTGTCTGCAATAATCGCTATTTTACTCATTTTTAATACCCCATCAGTGATAATTCACTATGTATATTATAGTTTATTTCTTTTTATTTTACAACCAATGGGATATAATACGAACGGGTGAAACTATGAGATCAATTAAAGAAACAACGACAAATACAATCATTATTAAGAAATCAGAGTTCATTACAACCCTGATTCCATGTAATGATGAAAAAGAAATCAAAGACTTAATAGAACTCTATTCTAAAGATGACGCAACACATAACTGTGTCGCTTATCGTGTCGGTCCTTTAGAAAAAGCGGATGATGATGGAGAACCATCAGGTACTGCAGGACTTCCTATGTTGAATGTATTACAGAGACAGAAAATCGATAATGTGATTGCGATTGTGACACGTTATTTTGGTGGGATTAAGTTAGGAGCCGGAGGATTGACTCGTGCTTATACAAATAGTGTTGCAGATGCTTTAAAAGAAGCAGAAATAGTCGAGAAAGAACTCGTCAAGCTTTATCGTATTAGTGTTGACTATCACTTCAGCCGTAAGGTATCTTATTTAATACAATCTAAGAATCTATTATTAATGAATACTGAGTATGATGAAGAAGTTCATTATGATGTTTATTTAAGAGATACTTCTTTCTTAGATGAACTTAATGAACTGACTGCATCCAATATGCATTATGAGGTTGTAAAGGAAGATTATATTCCAGTTGAGGTGTAAAGATGTCTAGTATAGAAATATTATTAATTGGTATTGGGTTATCCATGGATGCTTTTGCGGTATCTGTATGTAAAGGATTATCTGTAAAGAAGTTATCTATTAAGAATGTATTATTATGTGGTGTATGGTTTGGTGGATTCCAGGCATTGATGCCATTTATTGGTTATTGTCTTGGTTCTACATTGAGTGGTTTAGTGGATTCTATTGACCACTGGATTGCGTTTATCCTACTCGCATTTATTGGAATCAATATGATTAAAGAATCTTTTGAAGAAGAAAAACAGAATGATGACTTCTCTTGGAAGACAATGTTGATGCTTGCTATCGCAACTGCTATTGATGCACTTGCAGTAGGCGTTACGTTCTCTTTTGAATCAATCAATATCTTCATGGCTATTTGTATTATTGGTTTAACGACATTTATTATTGCATCTGCTGGTGTTTATATTGGTCATGTGTTTGGAAATAAATATGAACAGAAAGCACAGATCACTGGTGGTATTATTCTTATTCTCATAGGTATTAAAATTTTAATAGAAGGTTTAGGAATTATTTAGGGAATCTACGTGATTCTCTTTTTTAATTGACTATAATAGTATATAAGAGGTGATTTAAATGAATGAATTATCAAAATTATATCAGTTAGTATTAAACAGAGAATTAGATATTCCTAAAGGTCAGATTCTAGATATTAAGAAGATTGACCATAAACTTCTTGCATTTATGCAATGTGTGTATAATACAGGAGAATTAGGACATGTTTATACATTCTGGGATAAAGATACTCAGGTTGATCAAAATGCTCTTTTAGACACTTATATTGAAGGTATGCGCTTATTAATGAGTATTGCGTATGACTTACAGATTGATGAAATCAAGAATCATGAGGAAATGCCTGAAAAGAGTAGTTCTGTTGATCTACTCTTTAAAGTCAATCATGATATTCTAGATTTAAGAAATGGTTATAGTCCTATTAAGTTACAGGATGCTTTAGATGATTACTTCCATTTTGGTTTTTCTTTAGGTATCACATTTGATGATATGTTAGAAGGATTGTAAAAAAACATAATAAATACATAGAGAATACATACGAATTACATAACTGACATGTATATTATAAACATGAAAGAGGTGATTCTTATGATTTATATTATTCTAACTATTATTGCAGTATTATTAAGTGCTTTAATCATGGGAGTTGCAAATAAGTATACAAATAAAAAAATTCATGATATTGATCATGAATTGAATATACATTGAGACTCCCCCCATGAATGAAAAGAAGACAGCTATCATGGCTGTCTTCTTTTCATTTGAATTCCTTCATATTCGTTATGAATACTTTTTACTATACTATTGAAATCATTGTCCGGTACTATGACATCACATATTGAATCAGATGAACCATAGACAAGACTTTCTTTAATATCTAACTTTTCCTTTAATCTTTCCAGCATATTTTCTGGAGTGGCTTCATAAGAAAGAATCTTAAGTAAGCACATGCCTTCAAAATAATCTTCTTCTACAAAATAACGCAGTTGTTTATGTAATCCTAAATCTATCAGGTCATCTATAATATCATAGATAATCTCTTTTGTATTAAGAACACTGATATAAAGAGGTTGATATGAGTGTGAAGGCAATCCAAAGATGTAATTACGATAAGGGGATTGACGCATCATATCATAATAGTCCATTTGTTCGGACTGGTCGAAACTATTATAATATGTCAATAATACATCGTCTTTGAGAACGTGATAGAAGTAATTAAGATGTTTATCATCTAATAATCGAGTGATCTTTGAACCTAATGTTTGTGGTAAGGAATAGGTACATAATAGTTCGTTTTTTGGTACGTCATACAATATTGCGCCATCTAATGCGATCACTGGTAGATGTAGTTTAAGATGTTCAATTTCTGCCTGCATGGATGCAGGTGTTCTTTTAGTGATGATAGTAAACAAGGCACCATCATCTACAAGTTTATTCAATTGTGTCTTATTGAAGTTATTTAACTGCTGGTGTGCTGTCTGTTCCATATCATCAAGTTCAGCTACAAAGAGAACATCATTTCTTCTTTTAACTGGTAAGTGTAAAGTACAGACAAGATAACCTACCCCTACACCAATACATGTATCTAAGACACGATAAAATAAGAATGCATAAGGTGAAATACCAGCATGAGGAATAACTGCAACACTTAGATAAGCCACACAGGCCATAAATGCCATATGTTGTACTTTAAATAAGACTGTTAAGTAAATAGTCAACATAATAAATAATGCATTAAGTAAATCCCATGCGAGATCAATATGGATGAAAGGCTGTAAAAACATGACAATAGCTCCAGTAATAGCCCCTATAAGTGTACCGAGGGCTCTTACAAGTGCCTGGTTTTTTTCATTCTCTTTATCTGGCTGAATACAGATAATTGTGGTTATAAGGACATAGAAAGGTGATCTCTGTACCCCAAAGAGAGTGAATAATACCATGATGATGAAGACGGCAATACTTGTTTTAATAATACGTAATCCGATTCTAGGCATAATTACAACTCCAAACTATCATTACCGGCTTCAGCCATCATTTTTTCTCTACAAGATAGAACTAATCCATCAATGATTTCCATATTTTCAACCATCTGTCTTCTAAACAAATGAGTAGGAAGTAATATTGCGATTTCATCATAGTCTTTATCATTCTTCTCTCCTGTTTCCTGTCCATAATAGACACGAGCAAGAGGTGCTTCTTTTTGAATACTGAAGAATGTATCCCAGATGATTGCATAAACCTGCGCAGCTGTCAGATGAAGCTTCTTAGTATCAGGAAGTGCATAAAGAAGTAAGATGCCTCTGACTGCATCTGTCTTTCTTTGGTCTACTGATCCATCATGCTTATAATAACGTTCTATATCATAGCCATCAGCCAGATAAACAAGGGAACGGGGAACAGGCTGATGTTGTGAGAGGATATTTTTAAAACGTCTCATTGTATGGTGTGAGACATCCTTCCCCTCTAACAGATCTCCAGAAGGTGATGTAAGTAGTACTGGATTTTCTCCTGCTTTACCATGAAATGTTTGAGGAATCAAATAAGCATCACGTAATAAATCAAACATAGATTTACCACATATGGCGAGTAGTAATGCGCTGATATCCTGATTTGAATAACTATCTAGAACGACTTTTGAAAAGGTCTCATTGTTTAATTCTTCTGATCCCTGAAAGTCTTCTAGACTTGAATTGAATGTTTCTCTCAGTCTTGCACAAGCTTCTTTACTTGCGAGTATTTTGTGAAATATGTTCTCTACTTCTTGAACACGTGGAAATAATGGTGTCATAGTTTTAACCTCCATCCACTTGTGATTATAGACTTTCTATATCATATGTAAAATGTATCTTTTAGATGTTGATGATATGTTTATTACATAATAAAAAGTGATCCGTAATTGAATCACTTGTAATAGTCTTTCGTATATTGAGACATTTCTTTTTTAAATAAACGCATAAGTATAGGTGCACAAAGTAAATAAAAAACAAAATTACCTATTGCATGGAATGTATCAAATAAGAGCCCCTGGGCATAATAGATACCAAACCATACAGGACCCCCAATGATCAATTGTTCGAGTGAGACGATAAATCCAAAGACATACCCCATTAAAAAGGCATAGATAGCCATAAGAAATAATGGGGGTTCTTTGTTGATCTTCTTATAGAAGTCACTGATACATTGAGTGAATAAACAGATGACTACCCATGAGAGAATCTGAAAGATTGTCCATGTTCCCATACCTAAGATCATATTGGATGCAATAGTTGTTACTACTGTGAGTTTAATTCCAAATGATAAGCCAAATAAGAGTACAGATATAATAATGATAGATGTAACAGGTTTAAAGTTAGGTAAGGCCTGCATTGCGACTCTAGAGGCAATATTGACTGCAGAGAGAATACCTATCAAACATATTTCTCTTGTCTTATTGTTCAATGTTGACATAATACCAGATGACTTGATCTCCTGCTTTCACTTTATAGGCACCTGCCCCAATATTAGGTGGTGTGCCATTCACTTTATACATCCATCCAGAACTTGGTCCATGATCAAATTCCTTTAATCCATCTATACCTGATACATAAACAGTAGACCCAAACCCTTTTGTAGAGATACTCTTACCATTCTGTTTCGCAAGTTCTCTTAAGACACTATAAGCTGTAGAAGAACTATTCACTTCTATATTTCCCTGAATCATTGTCGTATTAATTCCAATGACTTTAATAGAAACTGTCTGTTTTACAGGTGTGTCCTGCTTAGGTGTTTCTACATGCTGAGGCGCAGAGGTTTCATGTTTACTAGAAGAAGTGTTTGTTTCTGTCTTCTTTGTCTTATGTTTAGTAGAAAAAGATTTTGTTTCTGTCTTTTTTGTATCTTGTTTCTTAGTCTCTTGTTTACTAGAAGCGGATTTTGTCTCTGTTTTCTTTGTTTCCTGCTTCTTAGTCTCTTGTTTACTAGAAGAATCAGATGATTTTATATCAGTCTTCTTTGATTCTTCTTGTGACTCTATTTGTTTTGTTTCTTCTTGTTTTGTTTCTTCTTTTTTAGAAGTATCTTTCTTCTTTGTGGCGCTCTTTACTTCATTACTAATAGTAGGTTGAGACTGGAATTGTCCAGTTACACCACGATAAGCTGTAAAGCCAAATATAAAGAGAAAAGCGATTGCGACAAAGGCAATCGCTAATTTTTTAGTCGTGAATTTCTTCATTACTTCTTCTTACTTTTTATAGTTAATGCAATCACACCAATTGCCGCAATTGCAGCCACTACATAAGCCATCACATTAGTATTGTCACCTGTGTTGACTTTCTTTACTGTTTCTTTCTTTGGTTCTGTTGTAGTTGTTGTTTCTGGTTTAGTTGTACCAGGTGTTGTTTCTGGCTTTACAGCTGGTTTAGTTGTAGTGGTACCAGGTTTAGTCTCAGGTTTTTCTGGTGTAGTACCATTTGAGATAGTCTTTGTATAATCTTTTCTTGCCTTTAATACAAAGCTTCCGTTATTGATGACACCAAGTGCTCTTGCTCCTTCTACTGATGCATAAGCGTTTGGTTCAAGCTTGTATGTGTTATAGTTTAATGCATTGAATGTACCATCTTCATTCTGATAAGAAAGAAGATAGTTATATGCCTGATCACCTAATTTATAACCAGCCACATGTAATCCTTCTAATACACAAGACTGTGTATCTGCATTACCGCCCCATCCAATATCATAAGAGCCATCTTTACTATTTAACTTAGACTGTACAAAAGTATATGCTTTTGAGATAGCGGCATCATAAGTAGAACGTCCTGCAACACTTAATGCTTCCATAGCCCATCCAGTTGTATCTAGATCTGCATTTGGACCCTGGTATTCATACCAATATGCACCATTGTCCATGGCCATAGCTGAAAGCTTGTCTGCAACAGTTTTTGTTTTATCTGAATTCACTGTTTCTAAAGCCATTAATGTCCAAATAGTAGCTCCACATCCACCATTTTTATCCTCTGTAAGAGTACCATCAGCCTGCACTCTGTTTTCTAAGATTTCTACTAAGTTAGTCTTATTGAAATCTGCAGGGTTATCCCCTAATAAAGAAATCGCAATAATAGATTTAGCTAAATCACCATAAGATGCAGTTGTATAATCTACATCCTTAAAGTTTTCTAATAAAGAATCAGCTTTACCATCTGCTTCAAATCCTGCTGCTTCATACGCAATAACAGCATCAGGACTATCTAAAGTAATTGTCTTTAAATAGTTCTGTGATTTTACTAGCGCATCATCACTCGCAAAAGCGGCTGAAAATGATAACGCAAAAGTTAATGCGATTGAAGTTATAACTGTCAATATTCTTCTCATTTTTATTCTCCTCCAAATACTTTATCCGCAAAACGCACTGTTTCCATTGCGTCTTTCGCATAACAATCTGCACCGATACGATCTGCATATTCCTGAGTCATAACGGCTCCACCTACAACTGTTAATGTATCAGGCTTCTTTTCCTTCAACAACTTAATTGTATCTTCCATACTCACAACTGTCGTTGTCATTAAAGCACTGAGTCCTACAAGTTTTACATCTTCTTGAATGGCGGTATCTACAATTTGTTCTGGTGGTACATCTTTACCAAGATCAATAACATCATAGCCATAGTTTTCTAACATGACTTTCACAATATTCTTTCCGATATCATGAATATCACCTTTAACTGTCGCAATGATGATTTTTCCTTTCATTTCTCTTGGTTTTCCTGCCATGGAATCCTTAATGACTGCGAAAGCAGCTTTGGCTGCTTCTGCACTCATTAACAACTGTGGCAGGAAGATTGTGCCTTTTTCAAAGCCTTTACCTACTTCATCAAGGGCAGGAATCAATTCTTCATTGATGATTTCTAATCCTTCTTTAGACTCAAGCTGTTTCTTTGTCGCTTTACCTGCATTTTCACTCATACCACGCTTGATACTTTCATATAACGACATATCAACCGCTTCACTCTTTACAGGAGCTGGTGCACTATTTCCATAAGCACTAATATATTCTGTAAAGTTTGTATCGAGTCCACTTAAGGCAAGATAAGCACGATATGATTTCATCATTGCTTCTGATGAAGGATTGATGATTGCACAGCTAAGTCCTGACTGCATCGCCATAGTAAAGAAGTTCGCATTCACAATGGGTCTTTGTGGAAGACCAAAAGAGATATTAGAGACACCTAGAATAGAATGTCCATGAAGTTCATCTCTAATAATACGTAGTGTTTCTAATGTCGCAATGGCAGAAGTAGGATCTGATGAAATAGTCATAGCGAGTCCATCGATTACGATGTCCTTAGGTTCAATACCATATTTACCTGCTTCTTTATAGATTTTCTTTGCAATACGAATACGATCTGCCGCATTATCAGGAATACCATCTTCGTCTAAGGCAAGTCCTACGACAACACCACCATATTTCTGAACAAGAGGGAAAACAGCATCCATGGATTCCTGTTTACCATTGACTGAGTTAATCATGGCTTTCCCATTATAATGTCTTAAAGCTGCTTCTAAGGCGATTGGATCTGATGTATCAATCTGTAATGGCAATGCAATGACAGATTGTAATTTCTTCATCACTTCTACCATCATCTTAGGTTCATCAATTTCTGGTAAACCTACATTAACATCTAGAATATGTGCCCCTGCATCTTCCTGTTTTAAACCTTCAGATAAAATATAGTTAATATCTCCATCACGTAAGGCCTGTTTAAATTTCTTTTTACCTGTTGGATTAATACGTTCACCAATAATCACTGGCTTAGGTCCTATTTCTACACTCTGAGAGAATGAAGTCACAACACTCATATTCTTCTTTACAGGTGGTTCAATAGGTAAATCTTTCACTAATTCAATAGTTTTAGAGAGATATTCTGGTGTTGTTCCACAACATCCTCCAAGTACATGTACATTCAAAGAGGCAATCTCTTTCATCTCTAACGCAAAGTCATCTGCACTCATATCATAATAAGTATGACCTTCATCATCTGTCTGAGGTAAGCCTGCATTCGGTGTCACAATAATTGGTGTAGAAGAGACTTGAATCATTCTTTCTACAAATGGCTTAATTTGACGAGGACCTAATGAACAGTTAATACCCAATGCATCAATATGTAACCCTTCAAGTAAGGCAACAACTGATTCAGGTGTACCACCTGTCAACATCTTACCTTTTTCATCAAATACGACAGTGGCACACACTGGAAGATCTGAATGTTCCTTTGCGGCTAGTACTGCAGCTTTTAATTCATAGCTATCCTGCATTGTTTCAATAAGGATCACATCTGCCCCCGCTTTAGTTCCATACTCAATGACTTCTGCATAGATATCCACTGCATCATCAAATGATAAATCTCCTAGTGGTTCTAAGAGTTTACCTGTAGGACCTAAATCAAGCGCAATCAGGGCATCCGTACGTCCTGTAAGTTCTCTTGCCTTTTTCGCATGTTCTACTGCTTTTGTAACTATTTCTTCTAGATTATCAGGATATTTCAATCTATTGGCACCAAATGTATTGGTGTTGATGATATCACATCCTGCTTCTAGATAACCTTTATTTAATTCTACAATCTTTTCTGGATGAATGATATTCCATGTTTCAGGTAATTCACCCGCCTGTAAGCCCCAGCTTTGAAGTACTGAACCGGTACCACCATCCCAGAATAACCATTCTTTTGTCAGTCTTTCTTTAAATCCCATTACTCTACCCTCCTGAATTCACATTGTGCAGGACAATTGGCACAGTCCTTCGTATGACGTGGCTGTGCATGATGTGTAATACCAATGATCGCCGTCACTGACTTGGATGGGACCATTAAGAGACTTTCTAATAAACTGATACCAATCTTATCCATCTGTAATATACGCATAAAATCTTTTTGATGATCTAATGCAAGATCTCCATAACCAGGCGAAAAGCGTGGCTTTAAGAATTCATTATTCTTATGAGCCTCCTGATTAAGTTCTTCATTCACTTCATCACAATACGCTTCTATCATCGCTGCCCCCGCTGCTTGATAGATCACTGCATCACTCATCTTAGTCAGTTCTGTACGTTTAATCAAACGATCGACTTCTATACCAATTGTAGCCGCAAAGAGATAAACAGCATGACAGCCTTTTAAGTTATTCTCTAGATTACGACTATGAATCATCATATCACCAATGGTGATTGTATGATTTTCTATTGATACAGGAAATCTTTTCACAATATGACGCGGTACAGCTGTTTTCTGTAATACTTCGATACAGTGATCAAGTGCGTTATTGATTTCTGTGAGATCACCTTCAATGGATTGACGATATCCTAAGTATCGTAATGCTTCTTTACGATTGATTTCTATCATTTAAGAAGCTCCGATAAATTATTCATAATACCTTCAGCAACATCTGGCTTATTCATTGTATAAACATGAATATGTTTTACACCATTCGCAATCAAATCAATAATCTGTTCAGATGCATAAATAATACCAGCCTGCTTCATGATTTCAGGATTATCACCAAACGCATCCACCATCATCTTAAAACGATAAGGAATAATAGATGTACCTGACATCTGTACAGCACGACTTACCTGCTTCGCATTTGTGATAGGCATAATACCAGCTACTACAGGTACATCGATTCCTGCTTCCTTGATCTTATATAAGAAGTTATAGAAAACATTGTTGTCAAAGAACATCTGTGTTGTTAAGAAGTCTGCCCCCGCTTCTACCTTCTCTTTTAGATGCTGGATATCTTCCTTAATACTAGGTGATTCTACATGTCCTTCTGGATAACATGCTGCCCCAATACAGAAATCACCTTTCTCTTTCAATTCTTTAATTAACTGACAGGCATACTGGTAATCTTCTCCCACCTTACCATCAGATGGAATATCTCCTCTTAATGCCATGATGTTTTCAATACCATTCTCTTTAAACTGTTCTACCATGGATTCTACATGTTCTTTTGTAGAAGAGACACATGTCAAATGCGCCATGACTTCAACACCATATTTCTCATGGATATCTTTCGCAAGTGCCACAGTATGTGCACTTGTTCCTCCACCTGCACCATAAGTCACAGACATGAAATTTGGATTTAAAGATGCAATCTTTTCTGCAGCTTTTAAGACATTTTCATATCTGCCACTTGTTTTAGGTGGAAATACTTCAAAAGATAAAGTCACTTTATCTTCATTTAATAAATCAATAATTTTCATTGATACTCCCCCCTTTTTTCCTATTCTACCTTATTTTATTTTTAAACACTAGTGTGTGTTTTATAATATTGTTTCAAAACTGTGTCTAAAAATTCAGTAGATGCAGAAACATAGTATGGTTCCATACCACTCACAATCGTCAACATACCTTCTGTATATTTCATTTGTGGCTTCTTGAACATATGATTCACATATGCAAAGAACTTCTGTCCATCTAGGTCTTCTAAGAAGACTTTAGAGAAACGCATCTCTAATCCCTGGCTTCCATCCTTGACATCTTCAATAAGTGGATCATGTGAGAGGATATCAAATCTTCTCTTTACGACAATATTACGTACCTGTGATGGTAGTACACCATAAAGGTCTGTTAATTCCTGTTCCACACGTTTGAGGGCTTCTAAGTCATTGGCTTTATAAACACGCTGGTAGAGTTCCAATTTCTCCATATCACTCTCTACATAGTCTTCTGGAATATAACCATCCACAGATATATTACGTGATGGAACTGTATCATCTTCCTTGATCTTACCCTGCTTTTCATCTATCGCATCCTGCAAGATCTTCATGTACATATCAAAACCGACCTGATCAATAAATCCAGCCTGTTCACCACCAAGAATATCACCACTTCCTCTAATAGACAGGTCTCTCATCGCAATCTTATAACCAGAGCCTAATTGTGTGAATTCCTTAATGGCAGTGAGTCTCTTTTGGGCTTCTTCTGTCATAGCACGATCTTTTGTATAGAGAAGATAAGCATACGCAATACGTGCACTTCTACCAACACGTCCTTTGATCTGATAAAGCTGTGCTAAACCAAACTTATCCGCATTCTCAATAATAATCGTATTCGCATTCGGTATATCAATACCTGTCTCAATAATAGTTGTACATACTAAGATATCATATTTCTTTTCTACGAAATCAGTCATGACATCTTCTAGTTCTGTCTTATCCATCTGACCATGTCCTACCCCAATACGTGCATGAGGTAAGAGAGTCTGTAAAGTAGAGGCTATTTCATAGATATTCTCTGTTCTATTATGAAGATAGAATACCTGACCATTACGTGATAATTCTCTTTCAATCACCTGTTTAATGAGAGCCCAACTTTTTTCTGATACATAGGTCTGTACAGGTAATCTATTTAATGGTGGTGTTTCTATTTGTGAGAGTCCTCTAATTCCCATGATGGACATCTGTAATGTACGCGGAATTGGTGTGGCAGTGAGTGTAAGAACATCAATTGTTTTTCTAAGGTTCTTGATCTTCTCTTTCTGTCTCACACCAAAACGCTGTTCTTCATCGATACATAGTAACCCTAAATCCTTGAACTCTACATCCTTGGATAAAATACGATGTGTACCAACTAATAAATCAATATTACCTTCCTTTAAATCAGATAGAATCTGTTTCTTTTCTTTAGTCGTCGTAAAACGATTGAGTAACGCAATATTCACTGGGAACTTCTCAAAACGTTTCTGCATCGTACGATAATGCTGGGAAGAAAGAATAGTTGTAGGACATAGGAAAGCACACTGTTTCTTCGATACAATTGCCTTAAAGCAGGCTCTTAAAGCCACTTCTGTCTTACCAAACCCAACATCCCCACATAATAGTCTATCCATAGGACGTGGTGTTTCCATATCTTTCTTGATTTCTTCTACAGCCTGTGCCTGGTCTGGAGTCAATTCATAACCAAACTCACTTTCAAACTCTAATTGAAGATCCCCATCAGGTTCAAACGCAAAACCTGGCTGTCTCATTCTTTCTGCATATAAGTTAATCAGATCATCAGCAAGACCATCTACCTTCTGTCTGACTCTTGCTTTCTCTTTTGCCCATTTAGGTGAGCCTAAAGCATGAATACGAGGTGGTTTACCATCTCTAGATGAATATTTTCTAATTAACTGGAACTGTTCTACTGGAACATAGAGGATATCATTACCTTTATAAGCAATATGTAGATAATCCTTATGCACACCATCAACGACTAATGTTTCAATACCCATATATTGTCCAATACCATTTGTATCATGAACAACATAGTCTCCTACCTTTAATTCATTGTAGTCAGAGATTTTAGTCGCATCTCTGTATTTAATATATTTCTTCTTTGTTTCTTGTACCTTGAAAAGTTCCTGGCTTGTGAGTAATACAGTCTTCTCTTCTACAAAGTTCATTCCACAAGGTAAATGTCCTAAGAATAGATTAACGCCATCATAGATCTTATTTGTGGCACTTGTGAGAGTAAAAGGAATAGCATGATCGGTAAATAAGTTGACTAATACATCGATCTGACGCTTTTCATCTACACCAATCATGACACGATTGTATGTGAGTAAATCCTTTAACTGACTAATAAAGATTTTTTCATTAGCCATAGAAATCATGACAGGCTGCGTCATAAACATGATCTGTTGATCATTTTCTCTAAATCGAACAAAGTCTACATTCTGACGTTTTAATATAGTCTGAGGATTATTAATCAGTTTAAGTCCTCTGATCATCTGTCCTATTTCTTCTAATTCATGGTAATAGAGGTAGTTCTCTTCCATATATGTCTTATAAGAAGCAAGAATAGAAGCGAGAGATGCAGTAATAATTGTATAATCACGTGCATAATCCATGATTGTGGCCGTTTCAGGGAATAAACCTAAATACTGATAAATACGTGGATTATAATCATGTGCTTTAAGTGATTCAATATCTAATGCATAGGTCTGTTCAAGTTCATCCTTGAAATCATCCTTGACAGTCATCTTATCTTTTAATGTCTGAATAGATGCTTCTACCTGCGATAAGCCATCATCTTCATACATCATATCTGTAGCTGGAAGAATATCGATAGACTCTATTTTATTTGTTCTTCTTTGTGAGTCTTTATCATAGAAAGAGATTTCTTCTATTTCATCATCAAAGAATTCAATACGAACAGGATGGTCATATTGGATTGTATAAACATCAAGTACTTCCCCTCGTCTAGAGTAATAGAAAGGTGAATCAACTCTTTGCGTATTCTTATATCCAATAAACTGTAACATCTTCTTGAGTTCTAAAGGATCAATCGTATCTCCCTTCTTCAAGCTTATAATACTCTTCTTAAAAAGGTCTACAGGAGTAATATAACGTGTCATTGAATGCATATGACAGACACAAATCATCGGTTTATCCTGTGTCATAGCATATAATGCATTAATTCTCTCACCTAATAGTTCATAAGAATAAGCCACTGATTCAACACGTAATGATTCATCTGCAGGGAAATAGACCACCTGATTCACAAGTTCAGTTAATGTTTTATAGAGGTTAAATGCCTCATATTGGTTGTTTTTAATAATCAGGATTTTTCTTGGATTATGCCAAAAAGAACCAGCAATGAGATAAGCCTCATCGCTAGTTGAGTTTGTGACAATAGTTCCATTGTCTGTATCTAAGGTACGTAGGGCCTGATTATCTTTTAAAAGATTCAGTATTTTTTCCATAACAATCACCTAGTTATATTTATTCATTGCTTTATTAAAACTATCATCTAAATAACATAAAACAGCTTCTGCTGCACGTTTAGCACCTTCTGAGATTAGCTTTTCTTCTTCCTTAGAGAAGTGTCCAAGTACCCAGTCCACTACACTATAAAGCTTATTCTTAGAAATACCTACACGAATACGCTTGAAGTTCTGAGTACCTACATGAGCAATAATACTCTTGATTCCATTATGTCCACCCGCACTGCCTTTTTCTCTTAAGCGAAGCTTACCAGTAGGCATATCCATATCATCATAAATAACTAATAGATCTTCAACAGGAATCTTGAAGAACTGCATCACTGCCGCAACAGATTCACCAGAATTGTTCATATAAGTCTGAGGCTTAAGTAAGATAACATCCTCCCCCTTATACTTGAATTTAGTATATAAGCCTTTGAACTTTTCTTTATCAATAGATTGATTCATTTCATCACTTAAGACATCTAAACAATAAAATCCTGTATTATGTCTTGTCATATCATATTCTTTACCAGGATTTCCTAATCCAACAATTAATTTCATTACATTCTCCTATCTTGCACATACAACCATGGATACACCAAATACATTGAGCTGTCCATTTTCTATTCTTTCATTTGACATACTATATAATATCTTAAAATCATCTTCAATACCAATAGTAATCACATCATATGAAGGATTAAAATAAATCTTAAATTCTTTATAATCTCCTTCATCCTGAGTCAAATGATATTCTACCATACGATAGTAGATATTGTTGATAAATACATGCTGATGCATCTCTTCATAGTCATAATATCTAAAGCACTTGTTGTTTTTTCTTAAATCTATAAAGAACTTTACAGCCTGTACAACATTCATATAACGGTCATGACGTTCCCAGTCTAATTTATTGACTGCATCTCCTGCATTATAAGAATTCTGATTACCATTCTTAGTTCCTAAGAATTCCTGTCCGGCATGAATAAAAGGAACACCCTGAGCTAGAATAGTCATTGCAAGTGTTAATAAGCATCTCTTCTGACGACAATATTCATCTTCATGTCCATTAGAAATAATGAATTTATCAAATACAGTCGCATTATCATGACATTCAGCATAGTTAATACTCTGTTCTATTGATGAGAACTTATTGTAGTCACACATTGCGATAATGGCTTCATTTGTCTTATATGTATCCCCAGATGTATAGCCTTTGACTTCCATCTGATTAGGTCCCTTGATTGTATCTCTGAAATGATTATTAAAGAAACCTACATGAGGTGTTTTATGGTTATTTTCAATTGTTGTCTTTTCTGAATCAGGTAATGCAGTACCCATATTCCATCCTTCACCATATAGCATAAATGAAGAATCTAATGAATGACCCTGTTCATAAATCATATTCACTGTATCAATATCCACAATACCCATGAGATCCATTCTAAAGCCATCTACACCATAAAGAACCTGCCATCTCTTGCACATATCTAAGATATATTTACGACACATCTTAGCAGTACTATTTAAATCATTCCCACACCATGAACCATTAGATAATTCACCCTTGTCATCTCTTCTAAAGAAATAATAAGGGACTGTCTTTTCTAATGCATTATTATTTACATCATGCATATGATTATAGACTACATCAAGAATGACTCTCATATTATGCTTATGAATACGGCGTACCATACGCTGACATTCCTGAATTCTCTTATAACCATCATTAGGATCAGTAATATAACTTCCTTCAGGTACATTATATTGTGCTGGATCATAACCCCAGTTATAAAGTAAATCTGGATGATCTTCATCCACAGTTGCATAATCATTAACAGGTAATAACTGTACATGAGTCACACCAAGCATATCTAAATAGTCCATACCTGATGAAAAGCCATTCTTAGTCACTGTGCCTTCTTCACAGAAACCTAAGAACTTACCTTTATGTGTGATCTGTCCAAATTCATCCACAGAGAAGTCTCTGACACCTACTTCATAAATAACTGCATCTGTATTATGTTTTAGTTCTGTCAAAGGATAATCGACTCTTCTAACTTTATCTAAATCAATAACAACTGAACTATGCATATTAGCTGTACAAGAATAAGCATATGGATCCGCTGTTTCAGTGGATTCCTCATTCATTCCAATAATATAAACATATTCATAACCATCTAGATCTTTCTTAATAGTTGTACTATAGACACCCTTATCTCCTCTTTCTAAAGGATAATAATGAAGGTCTTCATCTTTCCAAATTTTTAATACAACTTCCGTAGAAAGAGGTGACCAAACCTTGAATGATGTACTCTCTTTTGTATAATGACTGCCTAAATCATCACCATCATAATAAAAATGATCATCAAACTCTTTACTCAGAGATAGCTGACTAAAATCTAAAAAACAAGCGAGACCATAATTATCAAACACTTTATATCTTGTACCTACAGAAAAGTCTGTATGCAAAAGATACGACTGGAATCCATTTTCTTTCTCAGTCGCTTCGCCTTTAAGTATCTTGACTTCACTTGTATCTAAATTTTTTAAATAATACTGACTTGAAATTCCGTTATAATAATTTAATGATAAATCAACTTTGATCAAATCAAAGTCAATCGCATAAGCATACATACGTATTGATTCCCTTTGCATATTATAAACCTACCTTTTCACATTCCCTATTCTATCATAAAAATATGAGAAAAAAAGAAAGTATTTAAATTTGAAAAAGAAAGCCATATAACACAAAAAAAGACTTAACAACATAAGTCGTTAAGCCTATATAGATCTATTACTTTGTGATTGTAAATGTACGAATAATAGGTGCTGCCTGATAGTTTCCACCTACAGTCACTGCTGTCATAGTATATACACCAGGTTCAGTAGGTGCCTTAGTTGTACTAGAATAAGGCTTTAAGTTAGACTGTACACCAGTATATAAGTAATGAACGTTTTCATCAGAAACAGCTTCACCATTATATGTAACTGTAGCCTTGAAATCAAAGTTCTGAGCTTCTTCTTTAGAAATCTTAGTTAACTTCTGATTCCATATTAATTTAACACCCTTCACATGCTGTTTTACAAGTAATGCACCAATACCAACACCAGTTTCATAGTTCTTGTTGTCAGTAACTGCAGTGACCGCATATAAACCAGGTCTATTTGGAGTACCAAATCCAACACGTACATTATCTGCAATACCAGGTAATTTGTTGATAACTTTTAAGATCTGTCCAAATGTACCTGTATCGATATGTAACTTTTCTAATAAGTCCAATAGTTCCTGAGTGCTGAATAGTTTTCTTAATTCACCAACAGTCACACCATCCTGCATCATCTGAGTAAATGATTTACCAAATACACTTTCTACTACAGGATCAAGAGCCTTTATAACAACATCATTATCAGTGAAACGAGCAGGAAGATCTAAATAAAGACCTAAACTTACATTACTTGTAGCACCTGCATAAATAGTATACACATCGAACTTATCAGCTGGATTTGTCGTAATGAAATCCTTTGATAATTCTTCATCCGCAAAAATATTAGTAGAATGAACACTCACCTTTACTTTTGCCTTCTTAACAGTAATAGTTGTTTCACCACTTGTGCTTGGACGATAATCACTATTACCTTTATAAGTGATTCTTACTTTCTGTTCACCTGCTGGCATCTGTGGATAATCTAATAAAGTAACTTTACCACCTTCAACAGGAGCCCACTGTTTTATACCACCATCAATATTACCAGTAATTACGTTTGTACCATAATATTCATAAGTGAAATCATCTACTGATAATTCATCTTTTGAAGGTAATGTAGACTTACTGAAATCAATTGAGTTAAATAAAGCCTTCTTCATTTCCTGTGCATCCATATTATAAGTAACAGATATACCTTCTTTAAGTGTAACTGCAGATTCTAAACGATTGTCTTCTACATTTACTGTTACAACAATATTACCGCCTTTATATTCTTTTGTCGCATTCCAAGAAAGTCTGATTTCCCAAGTACCTGCTTTAAACTTATTAAGATTTAAAGCTGCACTATTGCTTAATTCATACCATACATCTAAAACGCTTGTTGGATCTGCATTGTATTCAACCTTGAAATCTTCAAATGATAATTCAGGATTTGTAGACTTGATAACTGCTTCATAAATAGCTTTTGCAGTGGCATCATAGTCATAAGACTGATTCTTATTGAACTTCATAGAAACGTTATAAGGACCTTCATTAGTCACTACATCTACAGTAGCACGGTCTACTACATTGATTGTAGTTTCTACAGTATGAGGTTTATAATCCTTGCTTCCCTTATAATTGATTCTGATTTCCTGCTCACCTTCAGAAATTGCAGGATAGTTTACACCATTAACTTTTTCACCTTTAATACTTACCCATTTATTTGTAAGACCTATTAAGCCCTTTGCATGATACTGAATAGTCACATCATCTACAGTTAATTTTGGAGTAGAAGTCGCAATGACTTTATCAAAGATGTCCTTTTCTACCTGAGCATAATCAACTGTTAGATCATCATTGTAAGCTAATTTGATAGTCTGTCCTTCATTCACTGTGATGTCTGAAGGTGTACGATCCTTTACAGTGATGTTGACTTCTTTTTCTGCACCATAGTAAGTATCATTTCCATTGTAAGAAATTTTAATTTTCTGAGTCCCTTCAGAAATTGCTGGATATTCTGTAAAAGTATCTTTACTACCTTCAAGAGAAGTCCAATCTTTTTTCGGTATACCATCAAAAATAACTTTACCAGTCGCATAATACTGAATATTAACATCATTCACTGTTAATTCTGGATTACTGCTCTTTACAACACTATTAAAGATGTTTTCTTTTAAAGCAGCATAATTCACATTTGCATCTTCATCATAAGGTAGTGTGACTTCAACGCCTTGATTCACTTCAATGACACTCTTAAGCTTTGCGAACTTAGTGACAGTGACTACATTATTATTCCCTTTAATTCTTACCTGATAGCTGCCATCACTATTTGCAGCTAAAGATGGATGTGTATAAGTTGTAGTAGTAGCACCAAAAAGGGTCTTTTTCGTTGATTCAAATCCGTTAATTGAACCCCATTCAGTATTTTTTGATGCAAATGTACTTTTCCCTTCACACTGATATTCCCACTCAATGCTAGAAGTGTCCACATTGTCTAAATTCTTAATTAATGCCTTATTAAGAATTTCTGTTACCTGTTCTACTGTTGCATCAGATGGAATAAGCACTGTCGCATTCTGTAATACAGGAGATTCTGTTGTTGTTTGTACAACTGGTGTTGTATCTAATGCATGTACATTAAATACGCGTGCTGGCTGTGCAAGTGGTGCGACAATCATGGCAGTCGCAACAACTTCAACCAAAATCTTCTTTGTCTTCATTTATTTTCCCCTTTCATTATATGACTCTTTAATTATACTAAATAAATTACAGTTCGACTACTAAATAAATGTTAAATGTTGGAAAAGGTTACATTTACCAAGAAAATGTAACCAAATGAATTATTCGTGCGAAAAATGAACACTTTTTGTGTTTATATAATTTTATTCTACACATAGAAAAGGAGGATAGCCATGCTATCCTCTCATTCATTATTCTTCATCTTCAGACATCATTGAGTCTAATACTTCTTGTACAAATGCATATTCTTCCTCTGTTTCAATAGGAAGAATATTATCTGCATCCTCAGGATCTACCTGTGAAGCATAGATATTCAACTGATCATCTTCATCTGAACTGTTATCTGTATAAATGATATATTCTTTTCCTGTTGCGTCATCTGTAAATCCTAAGATAACTTCACAAGTCACTTCTTCACCATCTACGTCTAGTACGAATGTATCTTTCATTAGATTTTTACCCTATTTAAATGCCAGATATCCTTTACATAATCTTCAATAGTTCTATCACTTGAGAAATGACCACTCTTCGCAATATTAGCTAAGCACATCTTAGACCAGTTCTGACGATTCTGATATAAGTTGTTGATCTTTTCCTGAGCAAGTCTATAGCTTTCGAAATCCTTTAATAAGAAGTATTCATCATTTCTGCTCATTAATTCATCAAAGATAATTTTGAATTCTTCTCTTGATGGATGGAAAGTACCATCGACTAATGAATCAACAACCTTCTTGATGTTTGGATTATTGTTGTATTCATTCCAAGAATTATAAGTACCTTTTGCCTTTAATTCGTTGACTTCATTATCCTTCATACCGAAGATTACAATGTTGTCATCACCAACTAAGTCAGCAATTTCTACATTGGCACCATCTAATGTACCAAGTGTTACAGCACCATTCATCATGAACTTCATGTTAGAAGTACCACTTGCTTCCTTACCAGCAGTAGAGATCTGTTCAGATACATCTGCAGCAGGAATAATCTTTTCCGCAATAGTAACACCATAGTTTTCAATAAATACAACCTTTAAGTATTTATTTGTTTCTGGGTCATTGTTTACCTTATCCGCAACGCTGTTGATTAACTTAATAATCTTCTTAGCTAAATAGTAAGAAGGAGCGGCTTTTGCACCAAAGATATAAGTATGTGGATAGATTCTGAAACTGCTATCTTCTTTCATTCTCTGATATAAATAGATAATATGCATTACATTTAATAACTGTCTCTTGTATGCATGTAATCTCTTAACCTGAATATCAAAGATAGAATTAACATCTACATCAATACCATTATGTTCCTTAATATAATCTGCAAGAATCTGTTTTCTCTGCTGTTTTACATTGTAGAATTTACTCTGAGTAATTGAGTCTTCTACAAATGGTGCTAATTTCTGTAAATCATCAGGTCTATGCATCCAGCTATCCCCGATTGATTCATTGATTAATGAAGTTAACTGTGGGTTACAATATGCAAGCCATCTTCTATGAGTCACACCATTTGTTTTATTGTTGAACTTGTTAGGATATAAAGTATCAAAATCCTTCATTTCTCTTTCTTTTAAGATGTCAGAGTGAAGCTGTGCTACACCATTAACACTAAATGAACCTGCAATCGCAAGTCTAGCCATATGTACCTGACCATCTTTAATGATCATAACTCTCTGTAATAAGTCATTATCATTTTCAGTCTGCTGTTTTACGAAGCCAATGAAACGTCTATTGATTTCTTCGATGATCTGATAAACTCTTGGTAATAAGTCTCTCATCATATCAACAGGCCATTTTTCTAATGCTTCAGCAAGGATTGTATGGTTTGTATAAGCACAAGTCTTACATACGATATTCCATGCATCATCCCATTCCATTCCATAATCATCAATAAATACACGCATTAATTCAGGAATAACTAATACTGGATGTGTATCATTTAACTGAATAACATTCTTTTCATGGAAGTTAGTTAAATCAGGATATACTCTTAAATGTGCACGAATAATTGAATTAATACCCGCACATACAAAGAAATACTGTTGTTTTAAACGTAATACTCTACCAGCATGAGTAGAATCATCAGGATATAATGTCTGGCAGATATCATTCACTTCCTGAGCATACTGACGGAAATCCTTATTTGTAGGAATATTTTCACTAGGTTCAGCTTTCCATAATCTTAATGTATTAGTCACCTTAGTATCATTACCAACAATTGGCATATCATAAGGAACAGCACGTACTGCTTCATAATCTACATGCTTCCATCCACCAGTTGCATCATCCCAGATTACTTTACCCCAGAATTTAACTTCTGTTGCATGCTTAGGTTTTCTTACTTCCCACATATTACCTAAACGTAACCACTGGTCTGGTACTTCTACCTGATATCCATTTTCAATCTTCTGTTTGAAGAAACCATAATCATAACGAATAGTATTACCGAAAGCTGGATAAGATAAAGAAGCTAAAGAATCCATGAAGCAGGCAGCAAGACGGCCTAAACCACCATTACCTAAACCAGCATCAGATTCTAATTCTTCTAGATCATGGATATTAATACCATAATCAGCAAGACCTTCTTTTGCAATTTCATAAATACCTAAGTTCATCATATTGTTGACTAATAGACGACCAACTAAGAACTCCATTGAGAAATAGTGAACCTGTTTCTGCTGCTTAGCCTGAACGGCCATCTTTGTCATAGCCCAGTTAACAGATGCATAGTCACGTACCATAGTTTCAAGAACCATGAACTTTTCTGTTAAATGTGCTTCTTCTACTGTACGACCATATGATTCAATGATTCGCTTAGAAAATTCATATTTAAATTCCTCTTTTGTATTAAACATTTACTACTTTCCTTCCTTTACAACACTTTTCTTTGTCTTCTTTGGAGAAGACACTTTTTTAGCTGGCTTATGATATTCAAATACCACCGCGCTAAATGGCGCTAATTTCACATGAATACTCTGTGCTTCATTGATACAAGTACCTTTTTTTGATCTTAAAGCACGTGTATTTGTGTAGTTAGAACCGTTATAACTATCTTTATCTGTATTCAAGATTTCTTTATAGCTTCCAGCAAACGGTACTGGTACAGCATAATTCTCATGACTATTACCAATAAAGTTAGCGACTACAACTAAACAGTTGCCTTTCTTATCAAATCGAGCATATGAGAATACACTCTGATTATGATCATCTACAACCAGCCATTTAAATCCTTCTGGATCATAATCCATACTATAAAGAGCTGGATGTTCTTCAACCATCTTATTTAAATCCTGCATAAAATGATGGAAAGAATCATGCTGTGGATATTCTAAGATATTCCAAGCCAATGCTTTTCTTTCATCCCATTCCTTGTATTCACCTAATTCATTACCCATGAAATTAAGCTTCTTACCAGGATGAGTCATCATATATGTATATAAAGCTTTTGCCTGTGCGAACTTGTCTCCATCAAGCCCCCACATCTTATTTAAAATAGTTGCTTTACCATGAACCACTTCATCATGTGAGAATGGTAAAATAAATCTTTCTGAATAGAAATACATCATTGAGAAAGTTAAAAGATTATGATCATATTGACGATAAACTGGATCTTCTTTGAAATACTTCAATGTATCATTCATCCAGCCCATATCCCACTTATAATCAAATCCTAAACCGCCATCCTTAACTGGTTTAGTAACATATGGGAAATCCGTTGAGTCTTCTGCAATAGTCATAACTGCAGGATATCTTTCATGAATCTGTTCATTCATAGTCTTTAAGAACTCTAAAGCCCCATTGTTTGTACCAAAGTCTTTATTACCTTTCCAGTAAATAAGGTTGCTGACAGCGTCAAAACGAATACCATCAATATGGAATTCTTCTGCCCAGAAATGAACAGCACTCTTTAAGAATGAACATACAGTATCTTTTGTCACATCAAAATATACTGAATCCCATTCAGAATAACGATTATTCACATCTGCATATTCATAAACCCAGCCTCCATCAAACTGATAAAGACCATGTCCATCCTTTACAAAATGAGCAGGCACGAAGTCCATAATGACACCTATACCTTCTTTATGACACGCATTAATGAACTCCTTTAACTGTTTTGGATGTCCATAACGACTTGTCGCACTAAAATAACCTGTTGCCTGATATCCCCAAGAGCCATCAAATGGGAACTCATTTAAAGGCATTACTTCAATATGTGTATAGCCCATCTTCTTTACATAAGGAATGATTTCATCAATCATTTCTTCATATGAATAGAACTCTCCGTCACTTGTGTCTGTAAATTCCTTTTTCATCTTCCAAGAACCAAGATTCGCTTCATAGATATTCATGTTGCGATCATAGTTATTAGAACGTGACTTCATCCATCTAGAATCATGCCAGCGATAGCCTTCTAAGTTATATACCTTAGATGCTGTACCTGGTCTAATTTCACTGAAAAAGGCATATGGATCTGCACGATCAACAATAGCACCAGAAGGTGTTTCAATTCTATATTTATAAAGGTCATACTGCTTTAGCCCTTCAATATAGAGAGTCCACACACCTCCATCATTATATCTCTCCATATAATGTTGTGTTCCATCCCAGTTATTAAAATTGCCTACAACCTGAACACTTCTTGCATGTGGTGCATATACTGTAAAGCGAACGCCCTTTTTATCCGGATGAGCACCGAACACCTTATATGCCTCTAAACACTTTCCTTCAAAAAACAATTTTATCAAGAAATTATCTAACATACCTATATGTCTCCCTTCATAAATTTCATTATACATTAAATATGACCAAAATTCATTCATTTCAGACAATATAGGTAAAAAAATGTAAACGGTTACTTGATTGTAATGTCTTGAATATTATTTAATACGATAGAAACTGTTCCATCAGGGTTTTCTTTCTTTTCAAAAGTAGAGCCATTCACATATTCATCTACTGGCATAGTAATCTGAATATTTTCATCAAGAGTAATCTTTACAACCTCAACAGAACGTCCTAAAGCATTTAAAGAAATTGTATCATCTTCACCAATCCCAAGATCTTTCATCATCGTTTCTGATTCTTCCTGAGCCTGATAATCTCTTTCCATGACCTTACGAACGACTTCAATTGGTTTAACGAGTTCACCCATCTGTGTTCTTTCTAATATTTCCTGCTTCACAAGTGGAAGTGCTTCTTTATCATTCACATGATAAATATCATCAATCTTATTTACTACTTTCTTCATAGTAGAAATCTTCTGACGATCAGTTAACTTCTCTTCACCCTTGATCCACTGACTATTTAAATAAGTATCCATCTTACCATCAATGAGATACTTCTTTTCAATAAGAGAAAGTTTCTTGTGGTCTGTATCTATAATAATGGCTTCATCAACTGCTGTACCAATCTGAGGAAGAACCTGTCTTCTTGTAATACGGACATTTTCCTCTTCTACAAGAGATACAGAATTATACTTATAATTAAGCTTTAAAGCAGCAATAATATGCACACCATCACGATAGCAGTCCACATAAAGAATATTACTATTAGGCATTTCTTCAATCACTGAACCTAATGCAAAGAACTTTTCACTAATTTCTTTTGCCTGTTTCTTGAATTCTTCATCATCTTCAAGCATCTTATCAGCACGAAGTAATAATTCATGAAGTGAAGGCACAACAAGTTCTTTAATAGCTGGACTGTATAAAGCTTTTTCTACTTTTTTATGATAATATTCCTGAGTTGTATCATTTAATTCACAGAAATCTTCGCTTAAATATATCTTACGATGTTCAAAATCAAGCATATGCATCATAATCTTATTAATAATAATAGTGTTCATCTGAATTCTCCTTTTACGTGTGTCATTATAGCAAATTTCTTCTATTCCTCAACCTTTTCTTGGTCAAAGGTACTAAATTTACCATAACAATCTTTCTTGTTTTATGGTACTATTTGCTTAGGTGATTATTATGGACAACAAAAATTTTAATTTTCCAGATGATAAGATTTTCCAATATATTACATATGGTATTGTCTTAGCTTTTATTCTTTTCAATTTAGAATCAGTATGGGACTTCTTCCTTAATGCATTAGGGCTTGCAAGACCCTTCTATATTGCGATAGTCATTGCATTTGTGATTAATATTCCAATGAAACTAGTAGAGAAGTTACTTGTGAAAGCAAGAGAACAATTGACGAAGAAAAAACCTAACCTAAAGCTTCCTCGATTCTTAGTAGAGGGAACTCGTGGTATTGCGATGGCTATCACTATTATATGTTTACTATTAATATTAGTGATGTTCTTCTCATTCATTATTCCTAGAATTGGAGAAAGCTTCTCACTCTTATTCTCTAACTTAGATAATTATGCAAGAAGACTTGCTGTTTATATTACTTCTATATGTAAAACATTTAATATTGATTATTCAGTAACAGTAGATGAAGTACAGAAATGGTTTGCCTCTATTGATTTAAGTACAATTCTTGCGACTGCAGGTAATTTCCTAGGTAATCCTCATTTTAAAACAACAGAATTTGTATCAAATGTTGGTGGTTCATTCATTACTGCCATCACTTCATTCTTTATGGCTCTCTATCTTCTTGCAAATAAAGAGAAACATCTTGAACAAGGTAGAAAACTTATTGCATATATATTAGGTCATAAACGTGCAGGTGTCGCCTTTGATATCATGAGTGAAGCCAATCATTACTTTAATAGTTTTGTGACAGGGCAGATGTTAGAAGCAACATGTTTTATGTTAGAGGTTTATATTGCGATGCGTTTATTTGGAATGCCTTTCCCTGAATTAATTGCGATTATGGCTTTCTTATTTAGCTTTGTACCAATGTTTGGTAATTTTATTACCTTCTTTGCGGGACTCATCTTAGTGGCTGCAGCACAGAGTAAGAGCATGTTCGCTTTTGCGATTATTTATCTTTGCTTACAGCAGTTTGAAGGTAATTTTGTATATCCTAAGATTGTAGGTAAATCTGTAGGTATAGGTGGTTTATTTGTCTTATTAGGTATTACTATATTTGGTAATCTATGGGGTGTTGTTGGTGTACTTATTGGTGTACCACTTACTGCTTTGATCTATGCTGTTATCTCTAGAATCATTAATATCGGACTCTATCAGAAACATATAGAAGTCACATACAATAACCTCTATAGATTAGATGAAGATGGAAATCGTTTAGAAAATAAAGTCAAGCCAAAAAAAGATTCCTCTATTTAACAGGAATCCAAATATTATGCCAGTTGAAGTATTCTTCTTCTGGTTTCCACATAGAAACAATCTGAGTAAAGATGTCACCATCTAACTCTAGATTGTTTTTTTTCATATATTCAAAAGCAGGTTCTAATACTTCATAAGTGAGTATTTGTGAAGAACGTGATGAGAAGCTCATATAAAGACAAGTTCTTGGAGGATAATAATGCACATATTCTGTTTCTTTAATATCAAATAATGATGCAAACTGTTCTTCTATCCCAACGCCAAAATAAAAATCTTTGTTTTCTGTTTCTATATGTTCTTTTGGAAATAATGCAGTAGAGAAGATAAAAGGAACATATTGTGTAAACTGTTTAAGTTCTTCCTTTTCCTGTTCGCTTAAGTCCAATGTATAACATTTCTGTGTATCTATACGAAAAATACCAGGACTTGTTCTTAGAGTGAGATTCTTTTCTTCAAAATTATTAATGAGAGCTCTATTAGTACGCATCTTCTTTAAAAGATTCATATTATAGATGATATTCTGTTCAATGATTTTTTCCTGATTATCTAATACATCATCTATTTCTTCTAATGTACGCTTCTGAAGGATTTTAGATGTTTCATCTATAGTAAGTCCAAAACCTAAATAACAGCGTGCACGAATGATCATATGAAGATCCCAGGTTGTATAGTAGCGATAGTTTGTCTTTTCATCGTGAATAGGGGCAATGATTCCTTTTCTTTCATAATAACGTATTGTTTCTGGTGTAATACCTAAAATTTTTGCAAGTTCTCCAATTGTATAAGTATTATACATTTTATGTCCTCCTTAAAACCATTTGAGAGTTCTTACCCATTATATCAAAGAAAACCCTATCATTTATGCTTATTTTAAGCAATTTTAACCTATTGACTCTCAAACTATTTGAGACTCTATAATCAACTTGTAAATTTTTTAACAAAGGGAGAGAAATAAAATGAATGAAAGAAAAGTAGTTTTGATCACTGGCGGAGCCATGGGTCAAGGACGTGCACATGCATATAAATATGCAGAAAATGGATTTGACGTTGTGTTAGCTGATATGCAGGAACCAACAAGTGAAGCATTTAAAGAAACAATCGCACATTGTGAATCAATAGGCGCAAAAGTACTTGCTGTTAAAGCAAACATCACTTCTACAGAAGATATGGAAAACCTATTCAAGAGTGCATGGGACACTTTTGAACGTATTGACGTTGTCATTGCGAACGCAGGCGTTATTAACTTTGCCTACACTTGGGAACTAACAGATGAACAGGTAGAAAAAGTCATCAACATTAACCTTATCGGTACTTGGCGTACAGATAAGTATGCAGCACAGTATATGTTGAAACAGGGATTTGGTCGTATTATTAATATTTCTTCTACTTCAGGATTATATGGCACACCAAAACTTGCAACATATTGTATGAGTAAATGGGGTATCCTAGGATTAACTAAGACACTTGCAAAAGAAGTAGGTTCTAAGGGTATTATCGTGAATGCATTATGTCCTACAAAGGTTAAAACACCTATGTGCGAAACAATGGAATATGTACAGTTTATTAATGATTTAACAGGTAAAGATTTCAAATCTGTTGAAGAAATGTACAATGGCGTACCATTCCTTGATGTAGAAGATATTTCTTCTATGGTTTATTGGTTAGGTACTAGCCGTGAAGCTGGTAAATTTAATGGCCGTGAAGTTGCTTTAGACTTAGGTACATTACAGTAGGAGGATTATCATGAATATTACGAAAGCAACACGCTGGCGTGTGTTTGCAGGAGTATGGATTCAGTCTTTATTCACTTCTGCCACTGCCTTCTTTAGTTTATTCTGTTTGCCACTATGTAATCAGTTTGGATGGAGTACTTCTGATTTCTCAATGGCTTATACTATTTATATGTTTATTTATTGTGCTGTAGGCTTTATTGGTGGTATTTTAGCTGAAAAGTTACAGCCTAGAGTGGCTATCTATATGGGTCTTGCATTATTTGCAGGTGGATGGGTATTAACAGGTTTTGCGAATACAATCCCATTCTTATATGTAGCTTATGGTGTAATTGCCGGTGCTGGTGCTGGTATGATTTATCCAGCATGTCTTCCAACCGCTTTAAAATGGTTCCCTGACAAGAGTGGTTCTATTTCTGGTTTAGTACAGGCTGGAGCCGCATGTGGACCATTCATTATGTCACCAATTGCTCAGATGCTTATCTCTACATATGGTGCACAGACTGCATGTAAGATTCTTGGTGTGATCTTCTTAATTGGTGTTGGTGCTGTTGCTTGGATGATTGTACCTTGTCCTGATGGATGGACTCCTGAAGGATGGACACCATCAACAACACAATCTAAAGAATTATATACAAAAGACTATAACATCCCACAGATGGTTAAAACACCTATCTTCTGGGTATTAGTAGTAATGTTTATCTTTGCGAATGCAGCAGGAACTATGATGGTTTCTGCTACTTCTCCAATCGCTCAGAAACAGATTGGTTTAAATGCGATGAGTGCAGCACTTTGTGTATCACTTATGACTTTATTTAACATGTTTGGTCGTATCTCATTTGGTTTTATCTATGATAAATTAAAGGGATGGAACTCACTAATTCTTGTATTACTTATTAACGGCGTCTCAATGTTGATGTTAACTATGGCCCATTCTTATGCATACTTCATCTTATGTATTGCCTTAGTAGGATTCTCATTTGGTGGATTACTTGTCGTATTTGCACCTATGGTTAAGATCATCTTTGGTTCTAAGTTCTACAACAGAAACTATGGTTTAATCTTTATTGGTTATGGTATTGGTGCTTTTGTAGGTCCTAAGATTTCAGCAAGCTTCTTTGATGCCACTGGATCTTATGTAATGGGTTATATCGGTTCAGCTATTCTTGCAGCACTAGCAATTGTATTAGTACTTGTAGCTAAGAAATTACAGAAAACTATGAATTAAGATTAAAACGACACTTGATTAAACTGATCCAAAAGTCAAGGACAGTACATTGACAGTCCCTGATAAATGGGCATCACCGTAAGGTAATGCCCATTTTTTTCGTGCCTACTACCCAGCCTTTTCAACGAGAAAATAAGTTCTAACTTTACGAACTTTCCCCAATCTATTATTTACAATTTGTTTAATTAGTATAATGCATCAAAACCCTTATAATAATCTAATTCTGTATAATTCTTCCAGTTCAATGAATCCTTCAGCAATTCCTTAACCTCAGCTGTTGCTTTACGATAGTGGAATAAACAGTGAATTACTCCGATTTTACAATCCGCCCCTCATAGTTGAGAATCTTTTTTGTATATTTTAAAGAGATACGTATTTTGATTCTGAATAATTTCATAGTCTATCTGGTAGTTATTTAACAAGTTGTTTACAATATATAAACCAAGCCCATGACTTGTATCCTTATTCAATTCGATTTGACTCTCTATATAGGAATTCTTTATATAAAAACAATCTTCATCCATACCTATATCTATTATTCCACAATTATTCGTATATTTAACTGCATTACTAATCAAATTAGATAAAATCACATTGAAAGCATTTCTTCCAATATAAATATGTTCCGAGCCTATCTTATTATTAACCAGGATATTCTTCTGTTGTGCTAACAACTCATATTTATCTAATACTTCTTTAAGAACTTCCTGTATAATAACGTCCTCTTCATCATTCTTGAGATGATCTATAGAATAGATAGATAATATTTGAGAAATATTATTAGAAAGACCATCTACTATATCCACACATTGTTCTAAATAAACATCTCTATTTTTATATTTGCCTACATTATAGATCATGTTCTCTAGAATGATTTTAAGACTTGCAAGAGGTGTTTTTAATTCATGTGAAGCCCCTTTTAAGAAATCATATTTAAGTTTTTCTAATTCTATTATTTCTTTATTTTTGAGTTCTATATCATCTATTGATTTTAATAAAGTAAAGTAGAGTTCATTGATCTGTTCTTTGAGTTCACCTACTTCATCATCACTGGTATGAACTAAACAAGCATTCTTATCTAGCTGTATCATTTGATCTGTTACACTTTTAATTTCATCGATATTATTTTTAATTGATCTTGAATAGATTAAAGAAACGACAGCGGATAATAAAAGAGAAATAGATAAAGAATATGGTAAGAAGCCTAAACTCAAATTCTTTGCATCCTGCAACATATCCGCAGTAGAAATAAATTTCAAATATAATTGATGACCATCATTTAAAGTAATCCTTCTCTCTTCAATAATTAATGAATTATTAGGACTATCTAAATTAATATTTAAATCATTTGAAACTTCTACTTCATTATCTTTCTTTTCACTACTTACAAATACTTTAATATCGCTGTTTTTAGAATAAAGTTCTGTTGCCCGTTTAATATCATTTATGTTTTTACCTTCTAAACTATATGATATCTCATTGGCTGTTTTATTAATTTTAGCCTCTCTCGTATCTAAATATGTTTTAGGAAAAATTAAATAAATAGATATGTGAATTAATAGAACAATAATTGATAAAACAGAAAATATTTGAATAAACATTTTAGGGAATATCTTTAGTTTTTTCATTTTCTCTCCAATTTATAGCCTACATTTCTTATTGTTGTAATGCAATCGAGCTGCAGTTTCTTTCTAAGTTCTTTGATATAAACATCAATTACACGATCATAGGGAATGTCATCTGTTTCTTTCCATACCTGATCAATAATTTGCATTCTTGAAAGCACCTGACCTTCATGATTTAGAAGACATTTTAATATTTTTAATTCTTTAGGATTTATTTCGATACTTCTTCCCTCTATTTTTGCTGTATAGCTGGTAAAATTAATCTCTATATTCTTATATATAAACTTTTCTATAGAACCATAATACTTTTTTATTAATGCATCTATTCTTGTCTTTAATACAATCAGTGAAAAAGGTTTTTCAATATAGCCATCTGCCAGTTGCGTAAAAGCTTCTATTTTGTACTCTTCATTATTAAATGCTGTCAACATTAATACAGGGATATCACTTTCTTTTCTTATTGTTTTTAGAACTTCTAAGCCATTTATAAAAGGAATCTGTATATCTAGCAAAACAAGTTTGATCTCTTTGTTAAATAAATCTAATGCTTCTTTACCATCTCTAGCCTCAATGACATGATAGCCGTATTCTGATAGAAATTCACTAATACCCTCCCTTATAACAGTATCATCCTCTACAACTAATAAGTCCATAATATCCCTCCTTTCTTCTATTATACATAATATCTAACGTTCATAAATCAATGTTTTTTCCTTATTTTTAAGAATTCTCATTGATGATATCACAAGTGCTAAAACCATAACTATTGTCATAAAACCAATAACAATTAGCATTGTATCCATTGAAACATGTACATTTAAACTTGTAATCATCTTATTAAAACCATCAACCTCGGCACCTGCACCCAATTGATTTGATGCTCCCTGGTTTGCAAGCTGCTTAGCAATATCAGCCGTCACATTGTTTAATATCATATGACCAAATGATTGTGAAAAATAATACGCAAGACCATAAGATAATGCATAAGAAGGAATTATCATAAATAATAATTCTAACATAAACTGACCAAAAATCCTTACTTTAGAAATACCTAAAGAAAGCATAATTGCAATCTCTCTCTTTCTCGCATTAATCCATAATAGAAGAAGCAAAGCAACAATAATACCTGCAAAAATCAATGCACCATAAAATAATTTATTCGCAATACTATATAAAGATGAAATAGACATATACATGGCAGGATAATTAGAAGCACCATTTATGAGAACATATTCCCTCCAGTCAATATCTAGTTTTTGTAATGATTTCACAACTTGGTTCAAATCATACTGTCCCTTTACAAAGAATGTGGCATCTTGATAAGCTGCTGTCTCTTCTGTATCGCCATAAACCTGAGCTGCACTATGCACATCAGTGATTAAAGTATTTTCATAGAGTTCCTGTGCTGCACTGACACTACCTTTATTATGACCATCAAAAAGCCCCTTGATTTCTAAATCACCAATTTCATTAGCTTGTTTTTCATTGTCTGCATCATATAAATTTGATTTTATTTTCAAATGATCTCCCACCTTCAAATGATTCTTTTGAGCTAAATCCTTGTGCATTAAAACTTTATTTTTATCTTCATTTTGAAGATGCTTTCCTTCTACTAATTTATAAGTTCCTGATACAAATTTATTTTCTCTAGTGGAATCATTAACGCCTGTCAGCATTACTGTATTTTTAAAGTTTTTAGCTCTTTCAGGAGATTGATTAGCTAGTGTTTCTGGCGTTTCAATGATTTCATGATCTAATAAATCTGCAACACTATTAATTCTTTTTACATAAGAATAAATTTCCTTGCACTGTGCAATCCTGTTAATATCTCTTCCTTTTACATTTCCTCCACCTCTAGGTGTCCCAGGATTAACCTGTCTATTAATTTCTAGCAAGATGCTATTGGTAATATTCCCTAGACTTTTCTTGGATGATACATCAGTTGCTTTCTTAATTCCTAAGCCCAAAATACAAAAAGTAGACATCGTCGCTATAATCACAATAATGATTAAAGACTTAAGCTTTTTTCTTGTTACATATGCAAATGCATTTCTTATCATATCTTATCCTCCCATTCAACGACCTGTAATCTCTTATCCTTGAGTTCCAAAATAACATCTGCACTATTTGCAACTTCTTTGCTATGTGTGACAACGATAACACATTTATTTCTTTTTTTAGCCATTTTTTTCAATATTTCAATGATTTCGTTCGCTGTACTATTATCTAGATTACCTGTTGGTTCATCTGCTAGAATAATAGGTGCATGAGATGCTAAAGCTCTCGCAATTGCGACTCTTTGCTGCTGTCCACCTGAAAGCTTCATGACGTTTCTTTTTATTTGATCTTGATTTAATCCAAGTTCTAATAACAATGATGGTGATGCCTTCTTATTCACCAATCTCACATTTTCCAGAGGTGTTAAATAGTCTATGAGATTATAGTTTTGAAACACCAAAGAAATATGATTTCTTCTATGATAACTACAACCTTTCTTTTTAATATCTTCATTTTCAAAATAAATATTTCCCTCCTGAGGTTCATCTAAACCCGCAAGTAAAGAAAGCAGCGTTGACTTTCCAGCACCAGAGGAACCGATAATCGCATAAAACTGACCTAATTCAAAAGTTTGATTGACATCTAATAATATATTCTCTCTTGAATTCTTATATCTATAGCTTAATTCCGATATTTCTAATACACTCATTATAATCTCCTAACTCATTTCTGATAAAATCTCTTTTGGTTTTTTAGTCAAGAACATTCCACAAGCTATGACAACTGACAACAATATAACAGTGACTAAAATTCCATAACTTGCTAAAAATGCAGATAATTCTTGTTCTATTCCATTTGTAACAAGCAAAGAATATTCATGTTTTAATAATTCATTAATGATGAATTTAAATAATACATTACCTACAGCAATGGATAAAATAACTGCAGGTAATGAAATCAAAAGAAGTTCAATAATAAACTGACCTAAGATTTCTATTTTACTTATTCCTATTGATAATAAAATACCTATTTCATGGATTCTTTCTCTTAACCATAAAATTAAAATAAGAGAAAGAACAACTATAGCAACCACAATAAAACTATATACTATTAACTTGATAATGTATTGTATATAATTAATTGCTTCTAAGGTTTCCTTATATGTTTGACGATTTTCTTCAATATCATAATCTATATATTTCTGTCGAAGATGATTCATAATCATTTGAGCTTCTTGTGAACTATTAAAAAACATAATCATTTGATTCACATTCTTTGTATGTAATGATCGATAATCAATAAAAATCATATTTTCACTAAAATCCGAAGTCAATCCAGTATATGCTTCTTGTTTCTTGCCCGAAAAAATACCTATAATTTTATATCGATGATTATTCTGTAATGTTATATAATTCCCTATTTTTAAATGATTCTTTTTTGCTAATTGTTCATGAATCATCACTTTATTTAAATCCTTTTTTTTCAGGTGTCTTCCTTTTTCTAATATAAAATTACCGCTTTTGAATAAAGCATGGTTTTCTGTTTGATTTATCGCCTGATATGATAAAACATTCTGGTACTCTTTAGGTAAATCATCTCTTTTTATTGACTGCATTGCTTCAATGACTTTTATTTGTTTGGGTTTTATAATTCCATTGTATTGCAAAATATAATTCTTGGTTTCTTTAAAGGCCTTATGATCAAAGGATGATTGATCTTTTTTGGAAATTGATAAAGAAGTCTGCGCAGTTCTAGATATTGAGTTCTTTAAGTGTGTTGTGGATTTAATAACATTTAAAGATACATATAAGCTAGAAAAAATAACTGTAACAATAATCAAAATAATAAGAGACCTTTTTTTCTTTCTTGTTATATAATAAATAGCACGATTACTCATCAAAAATCTCTGTATTGTCTAAATCTTTCTTTTCTTTTAAAACAAAGCCATTTTCTGTTTCTTTTAATCGATCAATTATTTCTATGTTTGATTTCATTAATTCCTTTAGAAATTCCTCAGTCTGGTAACTTATGTAATATTCATATTGTTTATCATCAGAAGTGCCTATTTTTTTATGATATTTGCATTTAGTCAAATCAGTTAGCACCTCTTGAGACATTCCTTTTCGATACACACCAATAGTACCTTCTCTCTTAAGACTATTTTCCCATTTTATATAGTCCTTAGTATCTTCAACAACAATGTTCTTTTGCGTATTTGATACTGTATTAAATGAGAAAAAAGCATATCTTAAATCTTGATTTAACGCATTTTGTGCATCAAGCATCACAAGACTTTTTTGATTCATAGCAGTCTTAATATTTTGAGATAACTTAAATTTAAGACCTAAATATTCATAAACATATTCCTCTTTAGAATCTATTGCCTCATCAATAGGCTTAAACGATGTTTTGTTCCTAATTAAAACTGAACTTGTGAATGCATTTGTTTTATTTTGACATCCTATAAGCGCAGTACAGAAACACAACACTCCAAATACCATTACTTTTTTTATTTGTTTCATTTTTATCATCTCCTTTATTTCATCCTACTAATCATTTATGAAACATCTATGAAATATCTAAAAAAAGCAAGCGACTAAATATACTTTAGATTTACTCAAGCAAAAAAAGCCGGAATATGAACTCCGGACATTGCCTTTGGACAGTTTCTGTGTAAATGTTTATGTCATTGTCTTCTATTTTAAAAGTAAGCCGTCATTTCTAGATAAGAGTCTTAGGGATTCTCAATTTGAATTTTCCAAAATAGTCCTCAATACTATCTGGTTCATCAATCTTGATACCTTCTTCTAATGCCGCTTCAATCCATACTTTCTTTGCATCATTTGCGTATCTCCTATAGAGAAGAGATATCTTACTGATGATGGCAAATCGTTAGGCGCTGTCAACGAGATGATGACAGAAGTGAGTTTAATGATACCGACAACAATATCGTTATGGTATATTTGCTAGATAAGATAACCTATAGCAACACTTTTCTTAAATTGAACATAATGATCTTATTATTTATGCGAGCAGTTAGTCTATAAGATTGACTGCTTTTCTTATAGCCGAAGAAAGGAGCTTTAATGAAAGTATGGATAGAATCTAAAGGTAACAGGATTCGTGCCAGTGATAAATCGCTGGTCTATTATTTCTGTATCGGCTGGCTGTTGCTCCTGTTTGTTGCGGTGTTCCTGCTATTGAATCTGCGACAGCTCCTTGTTACAGACTGGACAGATTTTAACCTGCTCCATGCCGGAATTACTTGGACTGCCTACAATTCCATTACGGTTCTGATAACGACTGGTGTTTGTGCATTGGTCGCTTTTCTCTACTACCGTTACTGATATGACCGTATCAAGCGGTTGTTACACCGACAAAAGCTAGCTCGTATGATGCTGGAAAATAAGTGGTATGAAGCCGATACCGTACAAGACAGCGTTTTTTTACTGACCTGCAAAGCAGATCAAGGGAAAAATTTGTCTGGTTGTGTCGTTTTTTTTCGTAATAATTCACAGTCGCTTACACCGTGGCTAAATATAGATTATAATATAGCCACAAGAAAGGAGCTGATTGTATGAAGATTATTCCAATGCGTGATTTAAAAAATACAGTTGAAGTAGAACGTCTTTGTGCAGAAGAAAACGGTCCTGTATTCGTAACCAAGAATGGATATGGCAGATTGGTTATTATGGATATCGAGTATTATGAAAAAACTATGAGAAAGATAAATGAAGCAAAAACAATCCTAGGTGGTTTGAAAGATGTAAAATCTGAAAACATAGTAGAGGGAGATGCTGCAATTTCTAATATAAGGAGCAAGTATGGCATCTAAATTTGGTTTATTCTTTATTGGTTATGATACCAGTGCTTTTGTAGGATCTAAGATTTCACAAGCCACTTTGATACCACTGAATCTTATATAATGGATTATATCAGTACAGCTACTCTGTGATTGTATTGATAATTGTCGCTAAGAAGTTACAAAAAAGCATGAATTAACTAAAAAACGACACTTTGATTGTGTCGTTTTTTCATAGTTCCTTTATTTCTTCTATTGCATAAAGAGGTAGATTAATAAGCCAATCTTCTTTTCTATAGTTAGACATAGAAGTTCGAATACAAATATCTGGAGAAAACTTTTCACTATATGTTTTAACACTCTTTGCTCTTAAGTTTTCTTCTGCTTTGACTTCTATTGGAATAATCTGATTGTCTCTATCTATCACAAAGTCTATTTCACAGTTTCCTCTTTCATTTGTATAATAATATATATTCAAATCTTCTATTGTCTTGAGTTGTTGGCATACATATTGTTCAGTCAGTGCACCTTTGAATTCCACAAATAAATTATTACCTTCAATAAGCGTCTTTTGTTTCAAACCAGTCATGCACCCTAAAAGCCCTACATCTAATAAATAAATTTTAAAAGCCTTTAAATCTTCATACGCCTTCAAGGGTATACCAGCTTGGTTTACACGACTAATTTTATGTATTAATCCACAATCAGATAGCCACATAATAGCTGTTTCATATTCTTTAGCACGCGCGCCGGTACGAACAAGACCATATATAAATTTCTTATTTTCCTTAGCAAACTGTGATGGAATACTATTCCAAAGCATCCTTATTTTAGGAACAATTTCATTAGGTGCATGTTTAGAAAAATCCTGTTCATAAGCGAATAGAATTTTTTTCTGAATATTTCGTACTTCATTATAATCATTATAATTCGCAAAATATTGTACAGCTTCTGGCATACCACCTACATAATAATACTGCTTCAATGCATCAATATATGTCTGCTTAAAGCTATTTATCATTTGGTAATTCTGTTGATCAAGTAGTTCTACAAATCGTTCTTTGCCTGTAGCCATTAAAAACTCTTTAAAATTAAGAGGATAAAGATTCATAAAATCCACTTTCCCTATCAGGAATGATGTCCCTTGATGTAAATCAATACCCATGAATGAACAGGCACATACAATATGATATTCAGGTGCATTTTCATTGAAATATTTTAAAGAAGTTAAGGCTCTAGGTACTTCCTGTAATTCATCAAATATAAGAAGTGTGTTGTCAGGATCAATTTTCTGACCACTATACAATTCAATCCCAGTTATTAAACGATTTGTATCTAAATCATACGAAAACAAATCTTCCATAGTTACATTATCTTCAAAATTAATATAAACAGTATGAGTATAAGCTTTCTTACCAAACTCTTTCATCAGCCATGTTTTACCTACATGTCTTGCACCCTGTATAACCATTGGCTTACGATTTGGCTTTTCTTTCCATTTGAATAATTCTTCTATTGCGTATCGATACATAGAGACACCTGCCTTATTATTCCTTTATATCACCTTTTTACATTTTTTACAGCGAAAAAATGTGTTACAACTACACTTTTTACATTGAATAAGTGTAGTGGTTCACATTTTTAGAGCCTAAAAAAAGACTATCACACATAAGTGTCATAGTCTTTTGATGTTATAATTTGAAGTTTGCTGCGTCTTTCTTGAACTGTTCAACATCTTCATCAGTACCTAATACAAAGTGTGTATCAGTAATCTGATGCTGAGTACCAGCTGCATAATCAAGACCGCTTGTTTCATAATCATAAGAGAATGATTTTCTTACCTTCTCTACTCTTGGGTTAGAATGAGGGATGGCAGATAATAATGATCTTGTATATGGATGGAGAGGATTACTAAAGATTTCATCTGCAGTTCCTGTTTCTACTAAGTGACCTAAATGTAATACACCAATTCTATCAGAGATGTATTTAACCATTGATAAGTCATGAGCGATAAATAAGTAAGCAGCACCTGTTTCTTTCTGCATCTTCTTCATTAGGTTTACAACCTGTGCCTGAATAGATACATCTAGGGCTGAGATTGCTTCATCGGCAATGATTAGATCAGGGTTCATAATTAAGGCTCTTGCGATACCAATACGCTGTCTCTGACCACCAGAGAACTGGTGTGGGAAACGGTTCGCATGTTCTTTTGATAAACCTACCATCTCAAGAATCTTATAAACCTTTTCTTCTCTTTCTTTTTCATCTTTATAATCATGATGAATATCAAGACCCTGAGCAATAATATCAATAACCTTCTTACGAGGGTTTAAACAAGCCATTGGATCCTGGAAAATCATAGCCATCTTAGTACGTAATGTCTTAAGAGCTTTCTTAGACATCTTACCAGTGATATCTTCACCTTCGAAGATGATCTGACCATCAGTTGGATCATATAATCTAATAATGGCACGACCAGTAGTAGATTTACCTGAACCAGATTCACCTACTAAACCATATGTTTCACCTGGCATGATTTTGAATGAAATACCATCAACGGCTTTTACAGTAAACTTTCTAGTTGGATAGAAATACTGTTTTAAATTCTTGACTTCAAGAATTGGAGTCTGACTATTCTTGTCCATTACTTGGTACACCTTCTTTCATCATGTTATCGATTCTCTTTCTTAATGCTTCAGGCATTTCTACCTTTGGCGCATTTGGATGCATTAACCAGCTGGCTACCTTATGAGTTGTAGAACCTTCTACTTTGAACATAGGTGGTTCAATTCTCTTATCGATATTTAATGCATATTTATTACGTGGTGCGAATGCATCACCTTTGATTTCTTTTGTAACGTTTGGTGGTGAACCAGGAATTGTATATAATTCTGGATCATCAGTATTTAAATCAGGCATTGCTGATAAAAGACCCCAAGTATATGGATGTAAAGGTCTGTAGAAGATATCTTCAATAGAACCTGTTTCTACAATCTTACCTGCATACATAACGTTTACGAAGTCAGCTACCTTAGCAACTACACCTAAGTCATGTGTGATATAAATAACTGAAATACCTTTTTTCTTCTGTAAGTCCTGAATTAATTCAAGGATCTTAGCCTGAATAGTTACATCTAGGGCTGTTGTAGGTTCGTCACAGATTAATACATATGGATCACATGATAAAGCGATTGCGATAACAACACGCTGTCTCATACCACCAGATAACTGATGAGGATAATTCTTCATACGTTTTTCTGCGTTAGTGATTCCTACTTCTTCAAGAAGTTCTACAGCCTTTTTATATGCTTCTTCTTTAGATGTTCCATAATGATACATCATTGGTTCCATGATCTGTTTACCAATTGTCATTGTTGGGTCTAGAGAAGTCATTGGATCCTGGAAGACCATCGCAATCTTACGACCACGGATTTCCTTCTGGATTTCCTTTTCTGTCATCTTAGTAATATCTACTGTATGTTTTTCATCAGTATCTGGATCATGCCAAGTATAGTCGATTGAACCACTTTCAATACTACCATTCTTAGCTAAGATACCCATGATAGCTTTTGTAGTAACTGATTTACCTGAACCAGATTCACCTACAATTGCAATTGTTTCTCCCTTATAAAGGTCTAAGTTAACACCACGGATGGCATTCACTTTCTTACCTTCAATCTTAAAGGAGATATTTAAGTCTCTGATTTTTAAAATTCTTTCTCTGTCAGCCATAATTACATCTCCTTCATAGTAGGATCAAGTGCATCTCTTAAACCATCACCTAATAAGTTGAATCCTAACATTAATACTGCAAGGATAATAGCTGGGATAGTCATCTGAGTTGGATATACTGTGAATACTTCGAAACCTGAGTTGATCAAAGTACCAAGTGAAGCCTGAGGAACAGTTAAACCTAAACCAACGAATGCTAGATATGCTTCATAGAAGATTGCATTTGGGATAGTCATCATAGACATGATGATTAACTGACCAAAGATGTTTGGTAAGATTTCCTTGAATAAGATAAAGATATTGCTTGCACCTAATGTTCTAGAAGCAAGAATGAATTCATCTTCCTTGATTTTTAATACCTGTGCTCTTGTGATACGAGACATAGGAATCCATTCAGTGAAGATTAATGCAAGAATAACGGTATATAAAGAAGGCTTTAATACTGTTAAGAGAATAGTTAATACTACTAGTGTTGGGATAGAGTTGATGATTTCCTGAATTCTCTGAAGGACAGAGTCAACTAAACCGCCAAAGTAACCAGAAATTAAACCATAAGTCATACCAACTACGATATCAATAACTACTGCAACTAATGCGATAATTAATGAAATACGAGTACCCTGCCATGTTCTTACGAACAAGTCACGGCCATATTTATCAGTACCGAAGAAATGAGTACCATTTGGAAGAACATTCGCAATAGTTGTATCAATTGCATCATATTTCCAATGAGAAATCATTGGTACAAAGATAGCAAGTAAAGCAATGATAATAATACAAGCTAAACCAAAGATTGCACCTTTGTTCTGAGTAAAACGGTAAATAACGTCTTTCCAAGCAGGTCTTGCAGGAGCAACTTCATCAATGTTGATATTCTGTTTATCACCGATAAACTCAAAATCATCTGGCAAAAATTCATACTTCTTGTCATCCATCTTAGTTGTCCCCCTTTCCTAAACGGATACGTGGATCGATAATACCATAAGATACATCGATTACTAACATCATAACGATATACATGAATGCATATAAGAATGAACATGCAACGATGATGTTGTAGTCATTGGCACGAATACTGTTAATTAATAGTTTACCTAAACCTGGTACAGAACAGATCTGTTCTACTACCATTGTACCAGTCATCAAGTTAACTAGGATTGGACCTAAGATAGTGATTACTGGAATTAAGGCATTACGTAATGCATGCTTAAAAATTAATGTCTTACGATCTAAACCTTTAGCCATTGCAAGAGTCATATATTCACTATTTAATACAGAAATCATTTCTGTACGAGTGAAACGTGCTACGTTGGCAATAACGCTCATAGATAAAGCGATAACTGGCAATATAGATGAGAAGATTGGATTCATATCATCATACATTGTTGGTAAGATGCGAAGATCATTACTGAACAAGATAACAAGTAATAATGCGAATACGAATGATGGGATAGATACACCTAAGATAGAAATAATAGTTGCGATTGTATCCCAAATAGTGTTCTTGTTTAATGCAGCAACGATACCAAGTAACATACCTACTAATGTACCTAAGATACATGCAGCAATACCATATGCAAATGAGATCTTAGCTGCGTCAAATACTAATTCAGAAACATTCTGATCTTTGTATAAAACATAAGAAACACCGAAGTCGCCTGATAACATATTCTTTAAGTATGTACCATACTGTACAAGAACTGGCTTATCAAGACCATATTTTGCCATAATGACTTTCTGCTGTTCTGGACTCAACTTTTCTGAGTTGAATGGAGAACCTGGCATACAACGAGTCATAATGAACAGAACTGTTAGTATAACAAATAGAGTAATTGCTGAAATAAGCAATCTCTTTAAGATATACCTAATCATGGATTTATCCATATAAATATCACACCTTTCATTTAAAAAAGAAGAACACATTATAGCAAGAGCTATAATGTGTTTATTCTCACTATGTTCTGTTTATTCTTATTTAATAGTTACGTATTTGAATGTATAAGGAACACCAACTGCTGAATGAACAAGTCCTTTTACATTCTTAGCCTTTAATGCTGCAGCACCCTTTTCGAATACTGGAATATAAGCTAAATCATCAAGTGCAGTCTTTTCTAACTGAGTCATTAAGTCCCAACGTTTATTTACGTCTGATTCAGTCTGAACCTGTTTCATTAATGAATCAACCTTTGCATTGCTGTACTTACCAAAGTTATTTGAGTTACCAGTCAAGAATAAGTTTAAGTAAGTTGTTGGATCAGCATAGTCTGGACCCCAACGAGTACATGCAATCTCGTAAGTACCATGTTCTTCTCTGTTGTAGATTCTGTCTTTCTTAACAGTTGCAACCATGTTTACCTTTAGGCCTTTTAACTTAGTGAATGAACCCTGTAAGTATTCAGCCATAGTATCCATTGGTGATTCATCAGTACCATATAATAAATCAACTGTGATTGTATCAGTACCTAATTCTTTCTTAGCTGCATCTAAGTATTCCTGAGCCTTCTTAACATCGTAACCTACAAGAACACCTGCATCATCACGGAAGTCTCTACCAGCTGGGCTCTTAGATAACTGTGATGGAACCATACCAGTAGCAGCTCTAGAACCATCCTTTAAGACGTTTTCACATAAATCTTTTCTGTTGATTGCATAAGATAATGCTTCTCTTACGTTCTTATCAGCAAGAGTCTTAACTTGGAAGTTTAAGTTTAAGTAGAATAAGAAACCTTCATTGAATGTTGTGAAAGTATCTTTACCTTTATACTTATCTACTAATGTAGAGTTAATTGTTGCATAGTCAACTTTGCCATTGTCAAAGTTCTGTGCAGCAGTCTTAGGATCCTGTACTAGGAACATTTCAAGGTTCTTAGTCTTAACTGCTTTTGCATCATAGTACTTATCGTTCTTAGTGAATGTTGCTTTGTTCCCTTTGATCCACTTAGTCATCTTATAAGCACCATTAGATAATGTATATTCTGGTTTAGTACCATAGTTCTTACCACATTTTTCAACGAACTTTTCGTTCTGTGGATAGTAGCATGGGAAAGCCATTAAGTCTGTGAAATATGGAACCTTGTTGTTTAATTCAACAACTAAAGTCTTATCATCAGCTGCTTTAACACCTAAAGTGTTCATCTGTTCATCAGTTGCCTTTGGGCCTAGGTCAATCAACTGACTCGCATTCTTAACTGATGCACCATCATCACCTAACATGTAAGCATATGTACCTGCATTCTTAATAATTTTCTTCCAAGAATAAACGAAATCGTTGGCAGTGACTTCATCACCATTTGACCACTTAGCATCTTTTAAGTGGAAAGTGTAAGTCTTACCATCAGCACTTACATCCCAGTTCTTAGCTAATGCTGGAACAGTCTTGCCTTTGTCATTTAATGCTGTTAAGCCGTCTGTGATTGCGTGGATTGCGTTGTATGACATACCATCATCAACTACTGCAGAATCCATACCCTGGATATCTAATTCACTTGCAAATCTGAAAGTATCTGTATCAGTTTTGCTTCCACATCCAGCAAGTAATGCCGCTGCCATACTTGCAGCAACTAAAACCTTTACTGTTTTCATATTTTCCCCTCCATAATGGATATAATTGTATGATAGCATCCAGCTATCATGAAAAACATCTTACACTTTTTGTGTATACATGTCAATATTCATTAGCACAAATCTTTGTGCATTTCATGAATCTATTTTAGTTATTTGTTTTTTCCACAAATTGACCAATTTATATATTTTTTGCACTTAATTTTTTATCATAAAGAGAAAAATCAGGCGTTTAAAAAAGGCACCAATCAGGTGCCCCTTAGTCCATAAATGGGTTGATTTTATCAAGGATTGCATCCTTATTTGCGAAACCAATGATCTGTGTAACAGCCTTTCCTTCTTTAAAGAAAATCATGTTTGGAATTGACTGGACACCGTATTTAGATGCTAAATCAAGTTCATTGTCTACATTGACTTTAACAACTGTTAACTGATCATTTTCAGCATCTAATTCTTCTAATACTGGGCCAACCATCTTACAAGGGCCACACCAGTCTGCATAGAAGTCTACTAATACATACTTATTGTTTAATGCTTCATTAAAACCGTTCTGATCTACAATTTTCATATTCTTCACCTCACCTATATTTAAACAGATTGAGGAATATTCCGCAACTTATTTGCTTAGATGAATATCATAGGTCGTATAGGCAAGTTCTATGCCTTCTTCGTTGAAACGCTTATTCATATTTTCAAGTAAACTACATCTAAGTGTTTCATAGTTTTCTGTAGCTGCCCATACTCTAAGTGTAAAGGTTAATGCACTATCCTTATATTCTGTCATATTCACAAATGGTGGAATATCATGGAGACAATAAGGATTAGATAAAGCTTCTTCCATAATAACCTTCTTAACTAATTCTGTATCACTATCCATTATAACGTCGAAATTTAAATCTACACGACGCATTTCTTCACTTGAATAGTTCACTAACGTTGAGTGTGCTAACTGTGAATTAGGAATCACGATCTTCTTATTATCTAAAGTAAGTAGGTTTGTATAGAGTAAAGAGATTTCCTGGATTCTTCCTGTGACACCTACAACTTCAATTAAGTCTCCTTTTGAAAAAGGTTTTGCTAGTAAGATGATAATACCATCAAAGAAGCTTGCGAGTGAGTCTTTAATAGCAAGTGCAAAAGCAGCAGAAGCTGCAGTGAAGATAGCAAGAATAGAACTTGTATTAATACCAAGCTGTGATAAAGCCATAATCGCAATAATCACAATAAAGACTGTCTTGATGATTGTCTTAAAGAAGTTTAAGACAATTTCATCCTGAGATGATTTCTCAATGAATTTTGTAAATAACTTATCAAAAATCTTATATACAATATATCCAATAACTATAATGATAAGGGCCTGAAGAGCTTTCTCTCCCATGCCATAAAGTGTTTCTAAGTATTTTTCTATCATTTCTGTAACTCCTTTCATGTGCATTTACAATAATTCGTCTACCTTGATTAGTCAAGAAAATGTTGATTTATTCCTCAAAATTGTTAAAATTGAGTTTGACTGAAGGAGGTCCTTGTATGAAAATTGCAATCATGACAGATAGTAACTCTGGCATTACACAAAAAGAAGCAAAAGAATTAGGTATCTATTGTATTCCGATGCCTTTCACTATAGATGGTAAAGAATTTGAGGAAGATATCAATTTAACACAAGAACATTTCTATGAAAAATTAATGGGCGGCGCAGAAGTATTTACTTCACAGCCTACAATTGGGATTATCGCAAAGAAGTGGGATGAAATATTAAAAACACATGACGCTATTATTCACATTCCTATGAGCAGCGGCTTATCTGGAAGTTGTCAGACAGCAATGATGATGGCAGATGAAGATCAGTATAAAGGGAAAGTATTTGTTGTGGATTCTCAAAGAATCTCAGCTACGCAAAAAGCTGATGTTCTAGATGCTATTGCTATGGCAGATAAGGGATATAGTGCCAAAGAGATTTATGATTATCTTATGAACAATAAGTTGAATGCCACTATCTATATTACTGTAGATACCCTTGAATATTTAAAGAAGGGTGGACGTTTATCACCTGCTGCTGCAACGCTTGCGGGTTTACTAAAGATTAAGCCTATTCTTACTATTCAGGGTGAAAAGTTAGATAAATATGGTACTTCACGTACTATGAAAAAAGCCCGTAAAATGATGATTGACCAGGTAAAGCAGGATATTAGTGATCGCGGCTGGGGTGATGATTATGAAGTAGCATGTGTTTATTCTTATGATAAAGAAGCTGCTTTAGATTATTTAGAACAAGTGAAAGAAGCATTTCCTGATAAAGAGGTCATCTTTGACCGTTTATCATTAAGTGTTGCTTGTCATATTGGTCCAGGTTCACTTGCAGTAGCTGCTTATAAGAAAGGTTCTTATTAAGATGTTCGATAGAACATCTTTTTTTAATTTTTGCTTGTATTCCCTTACAACATTGATTATTCAGTTTTTTTATATTATTATTTTAATGAATGATTTTACATTATTTGAGAAAGAGGTGGATAGTAGTTTATGTCAGTCAATAATACTGAAAAGAAAAAGACATTCAAACCTCATCGTTCTAAAAGAAGATTCCCTTCAACACATCATAATGTTAAAACACAAGGGACAAAAATATTCGCATTAGGCGGTTTGAATGAGGTTGGTAAGAATACTTACTGCATTGAATGCAATGATGAAATGATTATTATTGATGCAGGTGTTAAGTTTGCATCTGAAGGTCTTCCTGGGATTGATTATGTTATTCCAGATTATACTTATTTAAGAAAGAATAATAAAAAGATCAAGGGATTGTTTATTACACATGGTCATGAAGACCATATTGGTGGTATTCCTTTCTTATTAAGACTAGTGAATATTCCATTTATTTATGCTTCACCATTGGCTTGTGCCATGATCAGAAGAAAACTAGAGGAGCATCATCTCACTCATGTGACTAAGATGATTCCTATTACTCACGAAAGTTCTATCAAAACTAAATATTTTAATATTGGTTTCTTTAATACTAACCATTCTATTCCTGAATCTATGGGAATTATTGTGAATACACCTGACGGACGTATTATAGAAACAGGTGACTTTAAGTTTGACTTATCTCCTGTAGCAAATCCTGCTGATTATCAGATTATGAGTTTCTTAGGTGAAACAGGTGTTGATTTATTAATGAGTGATAGTACAAATGCTGAAGTACCTACATTCTCTATTAGTGAAAAGACAGTGGCTTCACAAGTACAAGAAGAATTCAGAAAAACTGAAGGACGTATTATTGTTGCAACATTCGCATCTAATATACATAGAGTACAGCAGATTGTAGAAGCAGCTGTTAAGTTTAATCGTAAGATTCTTGTATATGGACGTTCAATGGTCAACAATATTGATGTTGCAAGAAAAATGGGTTATATCAAATGTCCTGATCGTTTCTTTATTAAGAATGATGAAGCAAGACATCTTCCTGATAATGAAATCTTGATTCTATGTACTGGATCTCAAGGTGAAGCACTTGCGGCCTTAAATAGAATTGCGAATGGTACACATCGTCAAATTAAGATTAAGCCTGGGGATACAGTGTTATTCTCATCTAACCCTATTCCAGGTAACCAGTCTTCTGTATCACGTTTAATTAATAAATTATATCGTTCTGGGGCAAGAGTTCTTGAAAACTCTATGATCAGTAACCTTCATACTTCAGGACATGCATCTCAGGAAGAACAGAAACTGATGATGTTATTGACTAAGCCTAAGTACTTCTTCCCTATTCATGGTGAACACAAGATGCTTTGTATTCATAAGAAATTATATGAAGAAGTAGGCGGACAGGCTGATCATGCATTTGTATTAAGTAATGGGGATTGCTTATGCTTAAAAGATCATGAAGTATTCCAGACAAGAGGTGTACATGCAGATGATATTTATGTAGATGGTAATGATTTAACTGGTTTATCTACTGCAGTATTACATGACCGTCAGATTTTAAGTGAAGATGGTATGGTTGCAGTTCTTATTAGTATGGATTCACATGCTGGTATTTTACTTCATAAGCCAGTCATCATGAGCCGTGGATTTGTATACATGAAAGATAGTAAGCCTATGATTTATGGTGCTGAAATGGCTGTAGATCGTAAGCTACGTGCTTTATTACAGGAAAAGACAACATTTGGAGAAATTAAGAATACAATCAGAGAAACATTAACAACTTATTTCTATACTAAGACAAAGAGAAGACCGATGATTATTCCTGTCATCATGAATAAGAAATAATGAAGAAACAGAAAATTATTCGTACTGGTATTCTTGCTATTATTGTCTTAGCATTGGTGTTGTTTGGTGGTTATACATGTCTCTTTTCTAGAACACATTATTCTTTTTCAAGAATGAATTATAGTTCTAGTTTGTTACCTGATGGTTTTAAAGGTTTCAAGATTGCCAATTTATCCGATGTCCACATTACTACATCTAAGGATATTGATCGTCTTGAACAGATTGTAGATGAGATTGAAGATCAAAGTTATGATATGGTTGTTTTTACTGGTGATTTGTATGAAGGCAAACCTATTGAAGATACAAAAGTACAGAAAATCTTAAAGAAGCTTCAGCCTGGATATGGTAAGTTTGCAGTATTAGGTGATGAAGATCATGCCCATGCTGATGAAGTGACTAATATCCTTAATGAGGGTGGATTTGAAGTATTAAACAATAGTACACGTACAATTCATTATCGTAATAGTTCTTTTATCCTTTATGGACAATCTCTTAACAGCCAGGAAGATATTCCTGATTATGATGGTTTTGTCCTTACTTTAAGTCATTATCCTGACAGTTTTATTCAAAACAAAGGACATACACAATTACAGTTATCTGGACATAGTAATGGCGGTACCATCTGGTTCCCAGGTATTGGACCACTTGTAAAATGTAAAAATGCAATCACTTATAATCATGGCACTTATACAGAAAATAATTCTGAACTTATTGTAAGTAACGGTATTGCACCACGTAAGAACTATCATTTTAAAGTATTATGTGAAAATGAAATTATTATGATTACATTCGAGTAGGGATTTTTATCCCTACTCTTTTTTTGCTTTCATATAATGAGTAAGATTGGTAAAATAGAGATAGGGAAATGAGGTGATTCCCATGAAAACTAAGAAGAGCTATATCTTGAATATTGTGTTAATTCTTGTGATTAGTGGTATTTCTTTATATTTATCAATAGGTTCTGAAGTTTCTACTGTATTTAAGACAATTACAACAGCGCATCCCTTCTGGCTATTCATCTTATGTTTCATCATGTTTATGTATTATGTATTTGACGGACTGGCTACTATGATCTTTGCGCGTTTCTATAAAAAAGACTTTACTCTCAAAGAAGGTTTTGTGAATGGACTTGTAGGTACTTTGTTTAGTGGTTTAACACCTTCTTCTTCTGGAGGACAGTTTGCCCAGGTGTTCGTATTTAATAACCAAGGCATCTCTCCTGCGATATCTACAAGTATATTACTCATGTGCTTTATTAGTTATCAAATAGTGATCATGGGCTTTACAGCTGTGATTATGATAGTGGATTCATCCTACTTCCTTGATAAAGGTGTTGGTGTATCTTCTATGGCAGCCGTAGGATTCCTTATTAATGCAGTTGTCACTCTTCTATTATTTGCCGGAGCTAAGAGTAAGAAGTTCCAGAACCTTATAGTAGATAAAGTCGTTTATCTACTGTCTAAAACTCCACTTATAAATGATTATGAATCGACATGCTTTAGAATCCAGAATTATTTCAGTGAATTTAGAGAACAGATGAATGTACTACAGAAAAATAAAAAAGCATTATTACAGACAGTATTATGTAATGTAGTGAAACTTACAATCATTTACTCTACACCATTCTTTTCTTGTCTTGCTTTAGGAATAAAAGTACCAGTTACCCTATTTGTACAGTTCTTAGGACTAGCTTCTATTATTAATTTAATTAATACATTCCTCCCTATTCCTGGTGCATCAGGTGGTAGTGAAGGATGTTATATGATCTTATTTGGTTTTCTTGGTCGAGCTAATGCCTCTAGTTCTATGTTCTTATGGCGTTTCTTCTCTTTCTATTTTGGATTAATACTTGGTATGATCACATTTATCGTTGCGAAAGATACAAAACGAAAAGACGATTAAGTCACTCTTTACTCAGGAGTGGCTTTTTTTTGTGCACTTTTATCCAATCTGCCCAAAAACAAATTAGCACTCGCCTTGACAATGTGCTAAAACGAACTATAATACTTTTTAGCAATTGAATAAAGAGAGTGCTAACAAGGAGGAATAGAAAATGTTGAAACCTTTAAATAAGAATATCGTATTAAAGAAAGAAGAAGTAGAAAATAAGACAGCTAGTGGTATTATTCTCACTACTGAGACAAAGAGTCTTCCTACTGTTGGAGAAGTTGTGGCTGTAGGTCCACAATGTGAAAATGATTTAAAAGAAAAAGATCGTGTTGTATTCAAGGAATACTCTGGTACAAAAGTTAAACTTGATGGTGTTGAATATATTGTGATAGACGAGAAAGATGTTCTCGCATGTATTGAATAGGAGGAATGAACTATGAGTAAAGAAATACGTTTTTCTAGTGATGCACGTCAATCAATGTTGAAAGGTGTGAATACTCTTGCTGATGCAGTGAGTGTTACACTTGGTCCTAAAGGTAGAAATGTAGTATTAGAGAAGAGTTATGGTTCTCCTTTAATTACGAACGATGGTGTTTCTATTGCCAAGGAAATAGAGTTAGAAGATCATTTTGAAAACATGGGTGCAAAACTTGTATATGAAGTAGCCAATAATACAAATGATATTGCAGGTGATGGTACAACAACTGCCACAATTCTTGCAAGAGATATGATTGTGAATGGTATGAAGCAGGTTGAAAAAGGTGCAAACCCTGTACTTATGAGAGAAGGTATTGAAAGAGCCTCTAAAGCAGTGGCTGAAGTATTATTAAAGAATTCTCATAAAGTAGAAACAAGCAGGGATATTGCATCTGTAGCCACTATTTCTTCTTCTAATAGTCATATTGGTGAATTGATTGCTCAGGCTATGGATAAGGTTGGTAGAGATGGTATTATCAACGTAGATGAATCTAATAGTTTTGATGATGAATTAGAAGTGAATGAAGGTATGCAGTATGATAAGGGTTATGTATCTCCTTATTTTGTAAGTGATACAGATAAGATGGAAGTAGAAATGGATAACCCATTGATCTTAGTCACTAATCAGAAGATTACTAATTTACAGGAAATCCTTCCAGTACTTGAACAGGTATTAAAGGCTAATAAACCATTATTACTTATTGCTGAAGATTATGAGAATGAAGCGATTTCTTCTCTTGTATTGAATAAGTTAAGAGGTGCCTTTAATGTTGTAGCAACTAAGGCTCCAGGATTTGGTGATAAACAGAAAGAAATGTTGGAAGATATTGCAGTATTAACTGGTGCTAAATTCTACAACAAAGATCTTAATATGAAGCTTTCTGATTTAACTATTGAAGATCTTGGTACAATCAAGAAAGTGATTGTAAAGAAAGACAATACGACTCTTATTGGTCATAGTTCAAGTGAAGCAGTGAATAACCGTGTTGAAGAATTAAAGACACAATTAACTCATACTAAGAGTGATTATGAAAAGAAGACTCTAAAAGAACGTATTGGTAAATTATCTAACGGTGTTGCAACAATTAAAGTCGGTGCTACAACTGAAGCAGAATTAAAAGAAAAGAAATTAAGAATTGAAGATGCTCTCAATGCGACTAAGGCCGCTGTAGATGAAGGTATCGTTGTTGGTGGTGGTGCTGCGTTAGTAGAAGCCTATGAAGAATTAAAGAATCAGGTCAGAGATACGAATGTAGATATCCAGAAGGGTATTAACGTAGTTATGAATTCTTTATTTGCGCCTCTTACTCAGATTGCAATCAATGCTGGTTATGATGAAGAAGAAATTGTATCTATCCAGAAGACTGCTGAAAAGGACTTTGGATTTGATGCAAAGACAGGTGACTGGGTCAATATGTTCGAAACAGGTATTATTGATCCTACTAAAGTCACTCGTAGCGCATTATTAAATGCGGCTAGTATTTCAGCCTTGTTCTTAACAACTGAAGCAGGTGTGGCAGAACTTCCTAAGAAAGAAGAACCACAACAGCCTGTTATGCCACAAGGTGGCATGTATTAAAAAAAAGCCAGAAATGGCTTTTTTTTACTTGCAGAATTGATATGTTAGTTCTCCTAAAATCTGAATACCTTTTTCGATATTCCCCATAGAAGCCGCTGAGAAGTTCATACGAATAGATTGACATGGCTTAGTACTATCTACCATGAATTCATTACCTGGTACGATGGCTACATGCTTCTTAATAGAAGCATGAACGAATTCTGGCATACTGACTCCATCAGGTAAATCAAACCATATAAACATACCACCTTCTGGTTCAATGACATGAATAGAAGGATGGAAATACTTCTTGATCATCTCTAACATGAAATTACATTTCTTTGCATAAAGAGACTGCAAATGTTTAATATGTACATCCATATCTGTTTCTCTCAAGAATGCATCCATCATATATTGTGAAAGATTGTTTGTATGATTATCTCCTGATTGTTTAGCCATAAATAGCTTAGAGATAATATCTTTACTTGCACAGATGATTCCTGTACGCATACCAGGTGAGATAATCTTAGAAAGACTGGCTGCATAAACAACACGATGGTCTTGATCTAAAGATTTAATAGAAGGGACTTCTTCGCCTGTAATACGTAAATAACCATAAGGGTTATCTTCTAGAATAACTACATCATACTTTACTGCAAGGTTATAGATTTCTTTTCTTTTTTCTAGAGATGTTGTGACTCCGGTAGGATTCTGGAAGTTAGGAATTGTATAGAATACCTTTGGTCCTTTCTTAAAGGCTTCTTCTAGTTCTTTTAGATTTACACCATCTTCTTCTAAAGAAACACCAAGCAGCTTTGCCCCATTACATTTAAATGAGTTTAAAGCACCTAAATAGCTTGGGTTCTCTACTACAACATAATCTCCTTCATCGCAGAATATCTTAGACACAAGATCTAATCCCTGCTGTGATCCTGTTGTAATAATAATATCATCATCACTTGTACATATACATTCATGCTTATTAATGAATGATTTAGAAGATTCTATTAAACCTGTATAACCCTGCGCAGAGCCATACTGCAAAACTTCATAAGTCTTTTCTTGAAGAATCTTATGTCCTACTTCTTCTAGTTTCTCCTGTGGAATAGCTTCTGGATCAGGGAATCCACTCGCAAAACTAATATAGTCAACAGTACCATTCTCACTTGCATCAGCCATGACACTTCTAATGGCGGATTTTTTTACGTTTTTCATCTTATCTGCGTATCTCATATATGTCACTCCATTCACTTTTTTCTCATTCTACTACTATTATTTAAAAATACCTAATTATTTTTTATGTCTGCGTAAGTTATAATCTGAATATCGTGATCCTTGATGAACTGTTTGAATGCATCACTCTTAAGTAATTCTAATTCCTTGATACGATTCATATTGTAACTAGATACGTTCATGAGTCTTTCATCAACTAAAGCAGGATGACAAACAAGTTCTACTGTATCATAGCCCTCTGTTGAACAGATTTCTTTGAATGTTTCAAAGCTTACACCATCTTTATAAAATTCACAACGTGCTGGGAAGTAGTTTCCATCCACATATCTTGTTTGTCTGATAGGAAGGTTATATTCCTTGGCAAGACGCTTGATGACTTCCAATTGTCTATGTTCCATATGGACATAGTAATGAGAATCTAGATGTGTAGGAAGATGTCCTGTGTGTGCGATAAAAGCTTCAATCTGTGCTTTCCATTCTTCATAAACTTCCTCTGGTTCTCCATCTGGGAATTCATCTTCATAAGCACTTGGTCTTAGGAAGTTTCCCTCTTCATCTGTATAGCTTTTCTTGCCAGGTAATAATGGTTTACCTGCAGTGAGTGTTAAATGAACACCTATTCCTAAATTTGGATATGCCTTCGCCTTCTCGAGGGCCCATAAAGCATATGGCATATTCATCATCACTGTAGTGGAACTTACAAGTCCCTGCTCGTGTGCAAGAAGGATACCTAGGGAGTTTCCTTCACACATACCGAAATCATCAGCATTAATAATTAATTTCTTAATCATACTTTTCACCTCTTGAATCCATTGTACTAAATATTATAAGAACAGTCACACATATCGAGAAAATGATGTATAATACAAGACAAAAGGAGACCGTTATGAAAAATACAATTACTGGATATACAGGTTTATATGGGGTTGTCGCAAATCCTATTAAACATTCTTTTTCACCAATGATGCATAATACTGCATTTCAAACATTAGGTATTAATGATGTTTATCTTGCATTTGAAGTGACTAAAGATCAGTTAGATGATTATATTACGTCTGTTAAGACATTACCTATTAAAGGATACAATATTTCTATGCCTTATAAACAGGATATGATGAAATATATGGATGAACTCACAACACAGGCAAGACTTGCGAAGAGTATCAATACGGTAAAGAATGAGAATGGTAAACTCATTGGTCATATTACTGATGGAGAAGGTTTTGTGATGGCCTGCCGAGATAAAGGATGGGGTATTGCGAAACATAAGATTGTAGTGCTTGGTGCTGGTGGTGCAGCAAGTGCAATTATTATTTCTCTTGCATTAGCAGGTGCTAAGGAAATTGTGGTTTATAATCGTTCTGATAAACCATTTATTAAAGAACTTAATGAGAAATTAGATTGCCCTATTACTTTAAAGAAAATTGATCAGGAAAGTATTAAGGAAGACTTAAAGGATACTTATCTATTAGTCAATACAACAAGTGTTGGTATGGCACCTCATCCTGAAGGATGTATTATTGAGAGTGCTGATATGTTACCTGATGGTTTAAAAGTAGCTGATATTATTTATAACCCTAAGGAAACAAAGCTATTAAGTTATGCAAGACAAAGAGGTCTTGATTATATGAACGGAGAACGTATGATTGTCTATCAGGGTGCATGTTCTTTTAAGTTCTGGACTGGAAAGGATATGCCTATCCATGAAGTCAAAGTAGCGTTAGGAATGGAGGAAAGTGAATGAAAGAAATCGTAGTTGCAACAACAAATAAAGGAAAACTTAAAGAGATTTCCGCAATGTTGGAAAAGTTAGGGATTGAAGTAAAGTCTATTAAAGATGTATTAGGTTATAATCCTGATATTGAAGAAACAGGGACTACTTTTACTGAAAACGCAGTGATTAAAGCTGAAACAGTGATGAATATGATTCATATGCCTACTCTTGCAGATGATTCTGGTTTAGAAGTAGATGCATTAGATAAACAACCTGGTATTTATTCTTCTCGTTTTATGGGTGAAGATACAAGTTATGATATTAAGAATCAGTGGATTATTGATGCTGTAAAAGATAAAGAAGATAAGACAGCACGTTTCGTATGTGCGATGGCTTTGGCTATTCCTGATGAAGAAACAAAGACTTTCTTAGGTACTTTTGAAGGAGAAATCAATGATTGTATTGATGGTGAAAATGGCTTTGGTTATGATCCTATTTTCTATTATCCACCATTAAAGAAGACTTCTGCAGTGATGACTATGGAAGAAAAGAATAAAGTCTCTCATCGTGCAAAGGCATTAAAGGCTTTATATGATTATTTAGAGGAGGAACATAAATAATGAATCATGTTGTATTAGTACATCCTGCGATTCCACAAAATACAGGTAATATTATGAGAACATGTGCAGCGACACATACACCTTTACATATTATTAAACCTACAGGGTTTAAGTTAAATGATCCAAGAATGAAAAGAGCGGTTATGGATTATTTTGATCACCTCACTTTTAAGGTTTATGAAAACTTTGAAGAGTTTGAAAAAGAGAATCCTGGTATTTATCATTTCTTTACACGTTATTCTAAGAAAGTTTATAGTGAAGATGATTTTAAACAGGAAGGTGAACATTATCTTTTCTTTGGTCATGAGCATGATGGCATTCCTCATGATATCTTAAAGAAGTATATTGATGATTGTGTACGTATTCCTATGTATGGAGATTCACGTAGTTTGAACTTATCTAATACTGTAGCCATTGGTGTTTATGAAGCATTAAGACAGCAAGGTTATCCTGATTTATCTACAGTAGAGGTTCAAAAGGGAGAAGATTTCTTATACAATGAAGAAATTTAAAGGTATTCTTTTAACTGTATGTTTGACTTTTTTGATTATTGATTGTGCTATTTTATTAGTGACTTTTGTCCCTGTACTCTATCCTTCTTCATTAATAGCCTCTAATATTGGGGTAAGTGAAAAGATAGTAAGAGAAAGCTATATGACGATTATCCACTATTTAAGTCTATTCTCACATAAAGCACTTTCTACTCCTGCATTTCCTATGACTAAAAATACAGCTTTTCATTTTTATGAAGTAAAGGTATTAATGAATCGTTTAGAAGTGATTGGATTAGTGGTACTGATTGGAACTATTTATCTCATCTATTCTACAGTCAAGGAGAATGATTATAGACCTTTTAAATGGGCAGGATTCACTACTTTAGGACTCGTATTCATTGTAGGTGGAACAGCCTATGTTGATTTTGACGGGGCATTTACTATGATGCATCATATCCTTTTCAACAATAACTACTGGCTGATCAATCCTGATATTGATCCTATTATCAATATCTTTCCAGAAAGTTATTTTGTGACATTAGGAATTGCGCTATTTAGTTTAATTGGAATAGGTGTTCTTATTAATTTAGGTATATATTTCAAACATATTAATTGCATTAATACAAATAAATGAGTATAATTTATGAAAAATAGACACGAGATTCTCGTGTCTTTTCATATGAGGGAGTTAAAAATGAAAGAAATGATTAAAGACTTCTTAGATGAGTTATCTTCATCTTCACCGACTCCTGGTGGTGGAGGTGCTTCAGGACTAGTGGGCGCTATTGGATGTGCTTTAGGACTCATGGTAGGTAACTTAACTGTAGGTAAGAAGAAATATAAAGATGTAGAAGATGAAATAAGAGAAATCATAGAGAAGTTAGAAGACTTAAAGAAGAAGCTTGTAACTTCTGTAGATGATGATGCAGAAAACTTCAAGCCTCTTGCAGAGGCTTATAGACTTCCTAAGAATACTGAGGAAGAAAAGAAACATAAAGAGTTTGTGATGGAGTCATGTTTATTGGATGCATCTCTTGTACCATTACAGGTCATGGATTTAAGTTATCAGTCTTTAAAGTTATTTTCTACTTTAAATGAGAAAGGTTCAGTGATGGCAATCAGTGATGTAGGTGTTGGTGTACAATGTCTACGTAGTGCATTGACTGGTTCTATTATGAATATCTATATTAATACGAAGTCTATGAAGAATAGAGAAATGGCTGAGAAGATGAATAAACGTGCTGAGAAGCTATTAGTTGAAGGGCAACTGCTTGCAGATGGAATAACTAATAGTGTTATTAAAAAGTTAGGAGGAACATCATGTTAGAGTTAAGAGGAAAAAAGGTTTCTGATGGGATTAAAGAATATGTATCAAAAGAGTTAGAAACATTATCTTTTGTACCTAAGCTTGCGATTGTGAGAGTGGGTGAAAACCCTGATGATATGAGTTATGAGCGTGGTGCAACTAAGAAATTAAAATCGTTTGGTTTAGATGTGGCTTCTTATGTTTTCCCACAAGATATCAGTGATGAAGCGTTCAAGAAAGCTTTTAAAGATATTAATGAAGATGATGAAGTGACAGGAATCTTATTATTAAGACCACTTCCTCGTACTATTAATGAAAAAGATATTGAAAATATGATTGATCCTAAAAAGGATTTAGATGGTATTTCTCCTATTAATATTGCAAAGGTATTTGCGGGAGATACAACTGGATTTTCTCCATGTACTGCAGAAGCAGTTATTGAAGTATTAAAGGCATATGATATTGAGTTAACCGGTAAAAGAGTGACTGTCGTAGGAAGAAGTATGGTTGTAGGTAAACCAATGTCTATGCTGCTTCTTAAAGAGAATGCAACAGTAACTATGACTCATACAAGAACTGTCGATTTAAAGAAGACATGTTCTGATGCAGAAATTGTGGTTGCGGCTGCAGGACGTGCAAAGATGTTAAATAGTGATTATTGTGGACAGGATGCTGTGATGATTGATGTAGGAATCAATGTGGATGAGAATGGTAAGTTATGTGGTGATGTAGACTATGCGACTCTTGATGGCAAAGCCTCTGCCGCTACCCCTGTTCCTGGTGGTGTTGGTACTGTCACAACTGCAGTACTTGCAAAACATTTAATCCAGGCAGCTAAAATGCGTTAAAGACCTCTTTCGAGGTCTTTTTATTATGGTCTTCTCCATTTTCTATAAATCCAATACCCTTTCACAATTGAAAGCGCAAATAACACAGCCGACACAATAATCAATATCTCTGATGCTTTTGTATGAATATAGATGATCATTGTGACTAGCAAAAAAACTGATAATACGATTGCATAGATGAAATCTAACAGATAGAGTATCTTTCCTTTCATATCCTGTTCCCTCCTTGTTATTATCATAGCACTCTAAGCAAGAAAAAAGACAGCTTTCGCTGTCTTTGCACACAATTATATTAATCAAAGAATTTGTATTCTTCAAAGTAAGCCTGTGGATGGTTACAAGCTGGACATACTGTAGGAGCTTCTAAAGATTCTACTACAAATCCACAGTTGTTACATTTCCATAGTACTTTATGATCTTTCTTGAATACTGTGCCGTCTTCAATCTGTTTAGCAAGTTTTAAGTATCTTTCTTCATGCATCTTTTCAGCCATAGCGATAGCTCTTAAGATAGCTGCGATTTCAGGTAATCCTTCTTCTTCAGCTTTCTTAGCAAATTCTGGATACATATGTGTCCATTCTTCGTTTTCACCAGCAGCTGCAGCTTTTAAGTTTTCTACAGTTGTACCCATTAATACTGGGAATTCACCAGCAACAGGTAATGTTTCGCCCTGAGCTGCAGTGTTCATAAGTTTCATTAAACGTTTCGCATGTTCTTTTTCCTGGTTAGCTGTTTCTTCAAAGATTTTAGACACTTCTACATAACCTTCTTTTTTCGCAATACTAGACCAGAAAGTATAACGATTTCTTGCCTGTGATTCACCTGCAAATGCAGCCATTAAATTCTTTAATGTTTCAGTACCTTTTAAATTAGACATCTTCTTTATCCTCCTTCATATTCTTACAATCATTACAGATTCCTTGAAATAACATATCAACATGTGTGAGGTGTACTTGATCTAGTTCTTCTATATCATGAACAAGTCCATCAAATGCACCATGTGGAATATGTATATCCACAATCTTTCCACATTTTGAACATACCATATGATGATGTGGTGTCACATTACCATCGTAATGTACAGTCACACCATCTATATTTAATTTTCTGATATACCCATTTTCAACTAAAACATTCAGATTACGATAAACAGTACCTAGTGATATGTCCGGAATGATTCTTCTTACATGAGAATAAATAACTTCTGCTGTAGGATGCGTGTGATCATTCACGAGCGTATCATATATCGTATCTCGCTGCTTAGATCTTCTAAGTCTTGTCTCCGCCATATGTTCCCTTCTCCTAATCAGTAATGATTACTACTATTAGTATACTATTTACTAGTAAGAATGCAAGTCAGATGCATTATTTTGACAAAATTGTATGTATAAGTGTATAAAAATCATTGGTTGCATAAACAAGAGGATCAATTACATACACAGGAACAGAGACAATGGACTCTATATCCCCTTTTAAATGCATGACTGAAGGGGATAAATAAAGTGCATCATAGTCTCCTTCTACTTCTTCTAATGAAGAAAGACTCACTGATTCCACTTCTAGATTAGACTTTTCTATTATCAGACTTTCTTTCATTAAACTAATTAAATAACTAGAAGAAAAGCCATCCTGGTCTACAATCCCTACTTTCACACGTTTAGGATCTGCATCTCTTAAGAACACAACCATAAAATCTCTATAATAAGATAAAAACTGGGATAAGCTCTTTAAAGTATAATGGAGATAGAAATAGATTTCTTTCCCTTCTTCATCTGTAATCTGTTCTTCAATAATGCCATTATGCCAGACAGTTAAAAAAGCGACACGATTCTTTAAATAAAAACGTACAGTATGATAATCTTTAGTGTCTTCAATAATGTCACATCTGACATTTTTCATATTCTTTCTTGTATAGTAATAAGACCATTTAAAAACAATCATCAAATAGGTCTTTTGATAAAATTCATCCATATCCTTCACCTATAATAATCATATCATAATTCAACTATTTTTTTTGATGATTATGTTCTGTTTTGCATTCCTTTTTGTGTATGATAAAATGTATTTGAGAGGCAGGTGAGTATTAGTGAAGAGAATTTTTGTCATGTCTGATTTACATGGACAATTTGTGTTATTGCAGCTGATGCTCAATAAGATTCAATTCACTGATGAAGATGAGTTATATATCCTAGGTGATATTATGGATCGTGGTCCTAATTCAATTGATATATATTACTTTGTGAAAGCAATGCCTAATGTTCATATGATCAAAGGTAATCATGAAATCATGATGAGACAATCTTTAGCAGCCAGCTTAAAATATAATGATTTAGATTCTGATTTGAATAATGCATATCGTTTATGGAAACAGAATGGTGCCACAGGTACTGTAAATAGTATAAGAGAGTTCTTACAGAAAGATTCTATTCCTTATGAGGAATATTTTGATATAAAGAAAGAGTTTGTACAGGAAATTATTGATTTTATTGATAGTCTACCTAACTATATAGAACTTGATTATCAGGGCAAGCATTATGTGATGGTGCATGCAGGAGTGGATCCTGAGGTAACCAATATAGAAGATAGTGATCCTGAATTACTTGCCTGGATTAGAGAATATTTCTATATGAACCCATGTAATCCTGAATATACTTATATATTTGGTCATACCCCTTTATGTTATGTGAATGATGATCATTCTTTTAATATCTGGTACGATCCTGATTATCATAATAAGATTGGTATTGATGGTGGACTCGCTGTGGCAGATAGAGGACAATTAAATTGTTTATGCTTAACAGATGGTTCTTCTTATAAGATACCTTATAAGGATGGTCAGCCAGGAGAATTACAACGTATTATAAAAGACTTAAAGTAAAACGGAAGGGAGATCTGTGAACCCCTTCCGTTTATTCATTTATCTAAATACAAACTAATTACATCTCAAACATTTTTAATATTTCTTCTGTTGGCTGATCTAAATTGTGTTCTCGCAAATACTTTGTCAGTCCACGTAAATCATACAATGGAAATTCTGTACTACATTTTTCACCATCTTCTAGGTCCCCAACGTATATACCTTCGAATCCATCTTCTTCTGTTGGATCTGGTATAGGTTCAAATTTATCCTTCATTATTCATCCTCCTCGTATTTATTAGTTAGAATCACTCATTTTCTATAGTTAGTAATGTTTTATTTTCTGACAACAAATGTGTTTTGATATCTTCGGGAATATGATCATCAGTAATGATTGTATCAATACGTTCTTTTAACTGAAGAGGTACTACACCATGTGAATTGAACTTTTCACTTTCAGTTAAGACAATAATATGTTCTGCCTGTTCAGCCATATCTCTAACAGCCTGTGCACGTAAATGATCACTATTTGTGAAACCTACACGAGGATTATAACCATCAGCACCAATAAATAACTGGTCTACACAGAAGTTTTGCGCACATTGCGCCACGATAGGTCCTACCATAACCTGTGAATCTTTCTGGTAAGCACCACCTAGAAGAATCACATTGGTATTCTTTTTATCGCGAATATATCCTGCAATAAAAGCACTGTTAGTCACAATAGTGACATCTTGTTTCTCTGATGCAATTGTATCTGCAAGAATCGCACAGCAGCTCCCGCTTTCAATCATAATGGTATCTCCATCATGAATAAGTTCTGCAGCCTTTTGTGCAATTCTTTTCTTTATTTCATAATGATACGCTAAGCGTCCATTGATATCATCTTTATTCGCAAGGATGGCATAGCCATGTCCTCTTTTAATAATCCCTTTTTCTTCAAGTGCATCTAAATCTTTACGTATAGTGACATTGGATACCCCAAGTATTTGAGATAATTCATTGACTTCTATTTTCTTTTCTTTTGTAAGTAGTTCTAATATTTTATTATAGCGGTCTTTCATAGATACCTCCGCACTCATTATATTAATCTAGAAGAAACAATTCAACCCACACTTAATAAACTCATTTTGATAATCTACTAAATCTTCAGGATGTAATGCTTCTACTTCATGAAGCTTATAGTCTTTACCAAGTAGTTTATATTTATTTTCACCAAACTGATGGAATGGAAGAAGCTGTACATCTTTCGCGCCTGCTTCTTTAATGCATGTTGCGAGTTCTTTCGCATCTTCTAATGTTTCATTAAAGCCAGGAATAACAGGTATTCTAGGCAATACATTAAGACCCTGTTCAATAGCCCATTTGAAGTTCTTTTGAATGACTTCATTTGTGACATGTGTTCCCTTCTTATGCTTCATTGGATCAGCCTGCTTCACATCAAATAATAAGAGATCAAATAAAGGAGCTGCTTTCTTAAACTTCTCATGATCCACAATACCTGTTGTTTCAATCGCAAGATGAAGTCCTTTTTCTTTTAATGCATGGACAAGAGCCATCATGAAATCATATTGCACCATGGCTTCTCCACCAGATAAAGTAACACCACCATTAGATTCTTCATAGAAATCAATGTCCTGCATACAAATATCAACAACTTCTTCTACAGTCTTGATTTCACCTTCCTGTGTTAAGGCTTTACCAGGGCAGGCTTTAACACATTCCATACAATGATCACATGTTTTATGATCAATTCGAATCAAGCCATCTTCCATCTTTATAGCACCTTTAGGGCAGGTATGTACACATGTCGCACAATGAAGACATTTCTCATTATTGTATAAAACCTGAGGACTCACTGCCTGACTTTCAGGATTAGCACACCATTCACATCTTAATGGGCATCCTTTAAAAAACACTGTTGTACGAATACCAGGTCCATCATGAATACTAAATTTCTGTATATTAAATATAATTCCTTCCATATCATATCCCTCTCGTATAATATGTACGTAATCAGTTAATGAATTTAATTAAATTCATCATTGATTGTACATTCTAATTTCTAGATAATAGTTTTGTTTTGAATGAAGGTTTTATTCCATCCCCCTGTGGCTACTTCATGTACGTCCACTTCAAAAAGACTTAATCCTTTAGACTTGACATCACTT
>OJKO01000040.1_pt1 | contig 63327 bp, 61 predicted proteins | sample 1596541 | NCBI WGS metagenome assembly OJKO01 (sample SAMEA4350163, study PRJEB24818) | metagenome | biome: human; feature: gut; material: faeces | place: Denmark | collected 2013-09
GGGACAATGCATGCATAGAATCTTTTCATTCAGTAATAAAAAGAGAATGGTTAAATCGTACTTTAATTTATGATTATGATCATGCATATGATTTGTGTTTCGAATATATTGAAACATTCTACAACACAATACGAATTCATAGTCATTGCGGTTATGAATCGCCAAATCAATATGAGAATAATTATTATTCAAAGCATTAAAATTTAAAATTTATCTATTTTATGAGTCCTTTTTCTTGACATAGTACCAATTCTTTGGCTCTGTCACAAAAACATCCCCTAAACTTCTTAATTCATTCACATCTTCATTGATAGCTAAATGTCGATTGGTCGCATTGATTCTGCATAGCTCTGTATGCTTCGTTCTCAATTTCTTATAGCGATTCGAGTATGTCCACTTCTTCTTTCCTTTTTTGATAGTTCCATCCTCATTATAGTTGTCTGGATTCATTGCTCTTCGACTTCTGTCCATCGCGCGATATATAAGTCTCTCTTTTCGTTCATTGACTTCAATACAACTTCCTCTTTCCGCTAGATTCTTTAAACCAGCTTTTGTTTCTGTTGTATACGCAATTGTCTGTGTTCCAATATCACATCCAACAATGCCTTTTCCTTTGTTGTGTTTAAAATTGCCAAAACGATCATATTTAGGTTTAGATAAACCTTCGATTGTGATATGTGCATAGACTCTTAACTTACCACGAATCTTTTTACATACAAGACTCACGTAACAAGGTCTGTATATTGAAACACAAATATCAGTTTCTTTATATGTATTTGCCGCTATAGAATCCATGAATTCTGCATTCTTCAAATAATACAGTATGGCATCCACTTCCTCTTGTTCATAGCGGTCTTTGATTTTTACACCAAATCTAATGTTTCTTAATTTAAACATCAAATCATGTTCTGTATACTTTAAAACAATTCCACATTTTGTTTGTTTAGCACGAATACATGGAAGATCTCCACGCTTTTTAAAATGAATCGTTTCACCATCCGAATAAAGACATTTTTCGATTCCATGAAATACATCCTCCGCTTTCGTTAGTGCAAATACGGCATCGATTCCATATTTCTTTCCAATAGGAATCATTGAGGTTCTGCAGTAATCCCATGTCACATCATACTGTTTCTGCATTTCCTTCATCTGATCACATACATCTTTTAATGCCTTTTTATTATCGGCATCCTTATATTTCTTATAAAGACTTTTTAACTTGCGATACCTTTTCGTACGAACAAGCTGATCATATCTTTTTTTCATGATTCCAGTCAGTTCATTACCAGCTTTACGAACCAAATCGGCATAATGAAAAATCTGACACTTTTCTACATAAGTCAGATTCGTTTCCAATACTAATACATGTCTATCTGAACATCTACGATAGGCTTTCAATTCGGGTTGTATCATCTTTCTGCTCCTCGATATATTTCTTGATTGCAGCTTCACTGATATGCCCTACAGAAGATATAAAATATCCATTTGACCATAATTTTCCACATCTCGCATAGAATCTCTTCAATTCCGGATACGCCTTCAACAATTGGATTGCACTCATAGATTTCAATGTTCGAACAACATCACAAGGTGCAACTGTTACAGGACAGTCTACAAAAATATGTATATGGTCAGGCATGACCTCTAAAGCTTTTATAATATATCCATACGCATCACAAACTTCAGAAAGAATCTTCTTCAAAGTTTCATCCATACCATCACATCTGAACTTTGGACACCATATAATATGATACTGAACTAAATACTTACAATGAGAAGCATGATGATAATTCTCATTCTTCATGATCATTCACATCTTTTAACTGATACTTTTCCTGAATACCTCTACGCATCAAATCTAGAAAAGTAATCGTTTTACCTTCTTCAACCGAATAGATTCTGGCAAGGTTTTCCAGTTCTTTTTTCCATTCACCAGGAATGGCAATATTGATCTGAACATTGTTCGTTCTAGGTCTACCCATGATATCAACTCCGAACTATTTATACATATATTATATATTTTTCATACGCATTATACAACATAAAAGCGGCTTTCATCTCCACAGCAAGCTATGGAGTTTTCGCCACTTAATTATAACATTTAAACGTTACACACTTAATATATCATACTTTTATAAACAACACACAACATCAACTAATTTCTACAAATAATTGTTAAAAAATATAAACGATGTAAAATAATACAATTATAAAATATCAATATTCTCCCCAGATAGAGCTTTATTCATACTTCTTACAGCACAAAATTTACCACACATACTACAAGTATCACTATGATCATCTTCTGGCATACGAGATTGACGAATTGCTTTTGCGGTTTCTGGATCTAGCGCACACTCAAATTGTGCATCCCAATCTAGATTCTTTCTTGCGTCAGCCATCTTGTCATCGATATCTCGTGCTCCTTTAACACCTTTGGCAATATCAGCCGCATGTGCTGCAATCTTAGAAGCAATGATTCCTTGTTTTGTATCTTCGACATTTGGTAAAGCCAAGTGTTCTGCCGGTGTTACATAACATAAGAAGGCTGCTCCTGACATAGCTGCAACCGCACCACCAATAGCCGCTGTAATATGATCATAGCCTGGCGCAATATCTGTAACTAATGGGCCTAACACATAGAATGGAGCGCCCATACAGATTTGTTGCTGAACCTGCATATTGGCCGCAACCTGATCTAATGGAACATGTCCAGGTCCTTCGACAATAACTTGTACGTTATGTTCCCAAGCACGTTTTGTAAGTTCTCCTAAACGAACCAATTCTTCGATTTGACATACATCTGTGGCATCTGCTAAACATCCAGGACGACAAGCATCTCCTAAAGAAATCGTCACATCATATTTTTCACAGATATCCAAGATTTCGTCATAATATTCATAAAATGGATTTTCTTCTCCTGTCATAGACATCCACGCAAAGACTAAACTTCCTCCACGAGAAACAATATTCATTTTACGTTTGTGTTTTTTGATTTGATCAATCGTCTTTCTTGTGATTCCACAATGCAAAGTCACAAAGTCCACACCATCTTTGGCATGTAACTCGACTACATCTAAGAAATCCTTTGCGGTTAATGTATTTAAATCTCTTTGGTAGTGAATCACACTATCATATACAGGTACAGTACCAATCATAGCTGGACATTCAGCTGTCAACTTTTGACGGAATGGTTGTGTATTTCCATGACTCGATAAATCCATAATTGATTCTGCGCCAAGATTTACGGCTGCCATAACTTTTTCCATTTCGACATCATAATCTTTACAATCTCTAGAAACCCCTAAGTTTACATTAATCTTTGTGCGTAACATACTTCCCACACCTTCAGGATTTAAAGATTTATGGTTTTTATTGGCCGGAATTACAACCTTACCACATGCGACTAACTCTCTTAGTTCTTCTTCTGTCATTTTTTCTTTTTGGGCTACAATCTTCATTTCTAGCGTAATAATTCCCTTACGCGCAGCATCCATCTGAGTGGTATATGTAGCGCCTGTACTTACTGTACTTTCATTTGTGTTCATTTTAAAATCTCCTTTTCCAAATGATTATTTAACGTGACAAAAAGTGGTGCTCCCATTTTGCCACCAAAAAAAGTGAGCAACCAATATAGGTATACTCACATTAAAAAGACAAAGTATTTCCCTACGTTGGCATTATCCAAATCAGGTTATAGGTCGAAAGTCACACTTTCCTCTCAGCCTGTACTACAAGCTCCCTTTTTTTATTTACATCTAAGTTATACACTAATTCTAAAAGATAGTAAAGAAGTATAACATTTATTTTCGAACTGGCTTTTCTTCTTTATCCCAAATTCCAATCCCAGTAATAGCACAAATCATTGAGAAAATAGGAACGATAAAGATAAACCATGCGTATGGAATATAAGCTGTTGAGCAACCAAGTACGCCCATGACATAAATTGTCGCAACACCCCAAGGAACGATGGGTGCAGATAATGTACCAGAATCTTCGAGTGTTCTAGATAATACTTTACGAGAAATATTCATATCTTCATAAGTCGATTCAAAAGTTTGTTCAGTTACGATAATAGATACTGTTTGTCCACCAGCTGTTAAGAAGTTCACGACATAACAATATACTAAAGTGACAAATACTAATACTGTACGATTCTTGATAAATTTTAAAAGAACATTTTTTGCCAAAACATCCAAAATACCAGTAGACGTAATGACAGCGCCCATAACACTGGCAACCATAAATGTCACTAATAATTCAGACATAGAAAGTACACCACCACGATTCAACATAGGATCAACAATGGATACACCTGTTTCAATGCTGAAACCATTAAAGGCATAGTTCATTAAATCAACAAAGTTTACCCCTTGAAATACCATCGCAAAAGCAGCAGATACAACTACAGCTAAGCCCATTCCTAATAAGGAAGGTAATTTAAATACAGAAATCAAAATAACTAGAATGGCAGGTAAAATCAATAGAATATTGATATTGAAATGTTTAGATAATGTGTCTAAAATCAATTTTTGTTGGGCAAGATCCATACTTCCACCACTATAATACAAGCCGGCAATTGTAAATAAGATCAAAGCGACTACAGCTGCAGGAAGTGTTGTATACTGCATAGAATGAATGTGATCATATAAAGGTACTTTACTTACACCACTCGCTAAATTGGTTGTATCTGATAAGGGCGACATCTTATCTCCTAACCACGCTCCAGAAACGACGGCCCCCACAACTAATGGTACGGGAATACTTGTAGTTGCGGCAATTCCCACCATCGCAAGACCCATAGTTGCCACAGAACCAAAGGATGTTCCTGTAAATTCACTCGTTAGGGCACAAAGGACAAAGGCTAGAGGCACTAAGATTTTCGGTGAAATCACTTGCATACCATAATACATCAATGATGGAACAGTTCCACCGGCCATCCAGATTCCTACAAGCATACCGACCATAATGACAATCAAGAATGTCGGCATACATTCAGCCGCTGTTTTAATAATATTCTGTTCCACTTCACTCCATGGAATATTTAAAAGTTTTGTGGTAATAACCGCAACGATCACACCCGCAAATACAGATAGTGTTGTATTGCATCCTAAGTTGATCATAATGATCAATACGGCAATAATAGCCAAAAATGAAACCACCGCAAATAGGGTTGTTGGCTGTTTTCTTTCTTTATTCATATCAAATTTCCTTCTCTTTCATCTATAACAATTCATCCTTCAAAAAGTCTAGAGCCCCTTTCATTCTTGCTTCTCTAAACACAAATGATTTAAAGCGATGCTCTGCTCCTTTGACAATAATACATTTTGCTCTTTCCTTAAAAATTTCTTTATACTTGTAACTACACTCACACGAAGCTGTAATGTCTTGATCTCCATGAATGGTACAAACATTTTTATCAAACAATGAAGCCTCTTTATAAGGATCAAGTGTACAGGCATCTTGGTAAAATTTAAGGCTCAACTTCAATCCTTCCACATCCGCACATCCATCTTTTTCAATGTTTGAAACGTCCTGGCCACACAAAGTCAAATGTTTTTTCAAGTTGTAAACTAAATCTGGTGCAGGACACCATAACGACAATGCTTGAACTCTTTCTTTACATTGTCCCGCCACCATACTCGCTACGCATCCTCCTAGACTACATCCGTGAAGCGCAATCTTTTTAGAATCGACAAAATCTAATGATTCCACATAATTCAACATGGCTTTCGCATCCAGAATCTCACTTGAAATAGTCATATCTTCAAAGCGTCCATCGCTTTCGCCACTGCCATTCATGTCAAAGCGAACACTCGCAATACCAGCATCACACAATCTTTGAGATAACTCATTATGCACAAAATTTATTTCATTGCGATCATCACAAAATCCATGAAGTAGAATGACCATAGGCACTTTAGAACTTACATTGTCTGGCACATGAAGCATACCTCGCAATGTCAGTCCATCCCGCTTAATTTCTACGTACTTCTGCATATATTTCCCTCCGTTTTGGGTATAATACCACAAAAAATATAATTTGTTTATACTTTTTTAACACATGTATACATTTTGAATACATCAATAGCCTCTTTGTTCATCAAGAGGCTATTTTTTCTTATATATTGTTGCGCTGTATCCTTCCACTTTTTTACTTTGATACATTGCCATATCGGCTCTACAGTATAATTCATCAAAGGTCAATTCTTCTTTTCCATCATAAATGCAAGCGCCTAAACTCATTATAATCGGATGATCTTTTATAGATTCAATTTGGATTTGTTTCAAATTCTCAAACAAACGTTTAAAGAAAGCATTGGCACACTTACGATCCGTAACACCTGGAATAAATAACGCAAACTCATCTCCACCAAGACGCATGACTACATCTTTATCACGACATGATTTTTGTAGCGTATGCGCAATCGCAACAATGACCTCATCCCCAGCCATGTGCCCATACGTATCATTAATGGATTTAAATTTGTCACAATCCACTAAACACATCATGCCACTGACTTTGTTGTTTAAAACACGCTCAATCATCTTCTCTCCACTACGACGATTTGAAATTCCCGTCATTGTATCTGTTTGAGCTAGATATAATAATTTGTCTTCTCGCTTCTTTTGATCATCAATACACTCCACACAGTATAGAACATGGAGTAAACTTCCATCCTCATCATAATCAACCGGAATAAAACGGGATCGACACCAGCCAGAAAGCTTACCATAGAAAACACTATCTATGGATTTTTTGCCTTGAAGTCTTTCTTCTAATGTCTCAAGATCCATAAATTCAACTTCTCGATCTACATAATCAGCTTGACAGAATTTTCGATGAATCTTACAAATATGATCCGTAAAATTATCTTCTATATCATAAATTTCATGTTTTCCTAAATACGTTAGAATTTGCGGCTCCATTTTCACAATATGAAAGCGATTGGTTTTCACATTGATATAATGCATAGAAGTATAGATTTGTCCCAAGGCTGAATAGCCACTTAATTTTGCCTCACGCTTGGACTTATTTTGTGAATTACGAATCTTTAAAAAAGAGATGACTAACGTTGCGATCATATCTAAGAATGTAGTTAAACCCAAATGATCATCAATCGGTGGATTGTCCACACCAAAGAAACAACTGATTTCATTTTTATAGCGAATTGGACATACCACAAGACGCTTAACATTTTGAATCTTTAACGTATTATATGTATACACATGCTCATTTTTTATCGTTTCAACATCACGAATGATCACATTTTCTTTCTTATCAAAAGCTTTGTACCACCAATCGATGATATCCATATCCACACCTTGTAGAAAATCAATTTCTGGTTGGATACCTTTACTACACCATTCATATGTATTATCGGTCACATTTTCTTTTTTATTATCCTCAAAAATATAAATTCGATCACATCCAATATGTTTTCCAAAGAAACGAATAAACTCATTGATCTGTTCATCTGGTGTATCCAACATGAGTGCCGAACGCAACGCTTCATTGATGACCAATTCATATCGCATGATTGTCTGCATATAGGACCTACCTTTCATTTATTCAATTATATCGTTAACTTGGTTATATTTTAGTTATTTTTTGCACATAATTACCAATCGCTTCAATTACTTTTTCCATCGCCAAAGGCTTTGAGAAATGTTCATTCATACCTGCCTTTTTTGTACGCTCAATATCATCCACAAACGCATCCGAAACCAATTTTTTATTATATAAGACACATTTAATAAAATGGGATATAGACATCATTAATGTCAAATAGGCTTGTACAATTTACCTGTAAGTGAGGTAATGAAATATGTGTACAGAATTTAATTTAAAAATAGATGAATCTACTGAGTTGCTAGATACAAGAACATTCGATAACTACGATACGAATGAGTTACTACAATTATCTGATGCCATTAAGCAGTCATGCTTTGAATTTCTATTCAGCTTTCATATTGAGTACTGCCCTTATTGTGGAAGTATTCATATTGTTAAGGCCGAAAAAAACAGTAAAGGAAGACAACGCTATAAATGTAATAATTGTAAACGAAGGTTCATTAATAGTACAAATCATCTAATGCATTGGTCCCACTTATCAAAGGAACAATGGGAAATCTTATTCTATTCTTCATTGAACAATGATTATTTATCTAAAACTGCAAAGCTTGTAGGTATCAGTATTGTTTCAGCTTTTTATAACAGACATAAACTTATGTATGTACTTAATGAATTGATAAACAAAAAGCAATTGTCAAAGAAAATTGCACTAGATGAAACATATTTGACTTACCAAGCTAAGGGGTTTGTAAACCAAAATCGTAGAGGTATAAGTAAAGATAAAATTGGTATTGCATGCGCAATAGATGAACATGGAAATTATGTTGTACACACAGCAGACAGAGGTCGGCCCACCTCTAGCACGCTAATAGATATTTTTAAAAACACAATACGTCCTGGATCAATCGTAATCAGTGATAGTCAAAGAAGCTATCACCAATTAATGGATGCATTAAACATAAAATGGGTCAAAATACCATCTGGTGAAAAATCAAAAGATGGATATACTCTAGAAATGGTTAATCATCTTCATGATAGAATAAAAGCATTCTTCAGAGGCAAAAGAAATGTAATGACACATTATCTACAAGGTTATCTAGCATTATTTCAATATAGTGAATTACATACAATGATGATTGGAAGCAAGATGTTTCAAGATGAATTCATGAAGATTAACAACATCTTAAGTGGCATTCGAAATAAAGATATATGCCCAGAAGTCAATTTATATAAGACGTTGTATGAGTGTTGATTTTAGCTTTATATCCTAATTTATTAAATGTGTCTTTTTGACAAAAATAACTAAAACATCATTTATCTAAATTTGTTACGATATTTCTGTTAATTCGCCATTATATCGCCATTATACAGCTATTTATTCGCCAAGCGATGGCGAGTCCATAACCCTTTAAAATAACGGTTTACGGCAATTATTTTATTTATTCGCCAAACATTTCATCACAATAAGAGCCATTCGGGATTGCTAAGATTCGGTTAAAGCCATTTTTTCATCAATCCAATCTTAATCGAATCATGCACATAATTTTTTATAATTAAAAAAGGAGTCCTCGACTCCTATTATTTTTCGTGATCATAGATTTTGACTTTTTTCTGCACTTGTTACAGTGTTTGCTTTTGCTGTTTGATTTTCAAGTGCCACCTGTAGATTTGTCTGTTTTAATGGATTTTTCCTTATAGTAGTTAGTAATGGGACTTGTACAAACAATGAACCAGTGCCTGTTTTTATCTTTGTCTTGCGCCATGATTAATCACCTAAGGATTCCTCCATTTTTTCGATAATAAATGTTCCATCTTCAAAGAAAGAAACGTTATCATTCATATTGGCAGGTATAATCATAGTTAAATGCATTCCATTTCGAAGATGTTTCGTGTCGAAATATATATGCTGTTCGTTTAACCTTTGTTCATATTTCTTTAATAATTTACCCAATCCACGTGAATCTATATCTAAGTCTAAAGTTTGTATAAAGTCTTGGTATTCTCCTTGATACGTAAAGCATTCTGAATTGTCAATAATTGTATTTCTTTGTTTTGTGAAATATTTCAATATTTTTAAGTAACTTTTATCAGGAAAATCTTCAACTAAATCTGCTTCATTGATACTCGCAAGTTCATATTTTAAATCATCGCTTCTATGGATAAGAAGTTTTTTATCTTCAAAAGCATTTCCTCTTGCATATAAATATTGATAGTCAGAATCACCACTATCTTGAAGTGTCATTAATACATCAACTTCAGCTCCAAGACCGTTTGATCCATAAAAAGATTCGAATAAATTACCATCTTTGAATTTTGTAGCATGATGAATCAATAAAAGATTGTATCTATAATATTGAGCGTTTTGCTTTAAAATGCTTACTTCTTCAACTTCAGAATTATATGTTCTATCTTTATTGTATCTGATTTTTTCAAATGTATCAGCAATTACAAGTGATACAGATCCATGTTGATTAATAAAGTCATTGACTATGGTATTAAACTTATTTCCATTAGACATACCATTAATAGTAGAACAATATTCTCTATAAGTTTTTGAGTTTACGACATAAAAGTTTGGCAAATTGTCACAATATTTATTTAAACGTTCATTTAGTACTTTATCTGAATCATCGAGTCCAAAATATAAGACATTTCCATTTTTTATTTTCAAATCAAGCCAAGTATCTACATTTGTGTTGGCAACACTTAGAGCTTCAGAAAGTCCAAGTAGTGATTTTCCTTGCTTCATTGTTGCATAAAGCATAGTAGTTCCTATAGGTGCGATATCTTGTACGATATCTTCAGTGTCCTTCTCATGAATGTAAGAAGAACCAAATTCTTTGATGTTTGTAAATTTAAAGTTTGGCATTTTTTCCTCTCCTTTAGTTTAGGTAAAAAGTGCCATAGCAAATGCATATTTGATTTGAAATTTATGCCTATATTGCCTATAATTAAATTGCGGAATAATTATAAGTGCTATGGCACTGTAATTGAATTCAATACTGGTTTCATTATGAATTGGTATTGAATTTTTTTTGTGCTTTTTCAGCTAATAATAAGTCTTCAATACTTATGTGTGCTTTAGATAAGAAATATGATGTTGGTATTCCATAACTAGGTACTGGACCATACTCTTGTTCATATTCTTCGCATACCTTGTTCCATAATACATTGATGGCTTTATGGTTGCATCCAATGACTTCTCTAGCATTTGTTTTTTTTATGAAGGGTTGAGATGCAATAAGTACTCGCTTGTTAATTGAACACATAGATTATAACCTCCTTTTCTAACTGTGGATTACATATACAGTGTAATCTGTAGTTTACATATATAATATAACCTGTAGTTTACATAAATACAACGATCAATTTTAATTTTTTTTAATTTTCATAAATTTATATCATTTTTGCGGTATAATTATGACATGGAAAATAAAACAAATTTAGTGATTATCTCAGAGGATAGAGTGCAATATATCAATAGACATTTTGGAGTTCGATTGAGAAATGTATTGAACTATTTTTCAGTATCAATTGCTGATTTAATAAAAAAAGTGAATGTTTCAAGAAACTCTGTTTACAAATATTTTGATGCTAGAATGTATCCTACCCCACAAATGGTTCTGCAAATTTCTGAAGCAATTGGCGTACCTTTTGAGTGTTTTTCAGAAGATGAATTTGAAATGGGCGATTATGTTTATATGTGGGATGAGCATAATCAATTAAGTAGAAAAAAAATAGAATTGAAAGAAATAACTAGTTCTTGCTATGATTCGACAGGAAACAGAATTACAAATAAAGATTATAGTCCTTTTGAATTGATCTCAGCTAAAGCCTCAAATAGAAAGGCATTAAATACTATAATTAATTTCATTAAAGATAGTGTTTCTTCTGTGGATGAGCCTACTAAGCAAGTTATCTTAGACATGTTATTTGATGATATGAAGGATGTAAATAAGGTTGTCGAGGAATATAACAATTTTAAAAACAATGAATAATTAGAAAAAAGCGATACGGTAGCATATGTCTGCGTTCTGTATCGCTTTATTTATTTTTGTTCTACTTAATTGGATAGTAAAGTTTGTTATTTACTATAAATATAATGTTTCATGAATCGATCTAATACAATCCATTCTTCTTCGTCTAGTAAGACCAAAGTGGATATGAATTTTCTTTGAATTTTCGCAATATCAGAATCAGAAGAAATAGCGTTTTCAAAGAAATTTCGAATTTCATCTTCTTTTGATTTAAGTGTAAACATCTCACCGTTTCCATTGATTAACCATTCTTTATTTACATTGAATTGGCGACAAATGGCTAGTAGATTTCCTTTTGATAAACTGTTTTCACCATTTTCAATTTTAGACACAGCTGCTTTTTTAATTCCTATTATTTCTCCAAATTGTTCTTGACTGATTCCTTTACGTAATCTAACTTTCTTAACACGTGTTCCTATCTCATCACTCATTGTAATAAACCTTTCTATTTTATAATTATAAGTAAGAAAAGTATCTTTAATCAACGTAATCGTTTGACCAAGTATATGAAAGATACTATAATGTTTCTTGTAGATACTTAGGGAGTATATTATGGAAAATATAACTTTGGAAGAGCTAGAGATTTTGAAAAGTATTAAAGAATCTTTAAAAAATCTTGATGAGAAAGAGTTGAGTGAAACTTTAGATTTCATGAATAAACTTAAAGCTGATAAGAACACTTCTAATTGTTAATGAATCTGTATTTTTGATATCTCAATAGAAAGGTAAGGATAGTTTAATGAAAAAGGAAAAATTATTATCAAGTCTTGCTGCTACTAGTTTAGTGTTGACACAGGCAGGACAGTTAAGTGTATTTGCAGAAGAAAATAACAATAGCGTAATAGAACCTGCAACATCAGAGAAAGAAACTACGACTATAGGAAAAACAGAAAAAGAATTGTTACAAGAAAAAATCAATGAGGCTCAGAAGAAAGCTGATGAAGCAAAAGAAGTAGAAGAAAAAGCTCAAAAAGTTTATGACACATACAATGAAGGCACTTATGTACCTACAAAGGCAAATGTCAATACATTAAAGAGCAACTATGATGCATCTTCTTTAGAAGCACAGAAAGCTATTGTAAGCGAGTTAGAAAAACAAGTAGCTAATTTAGAAGAAAATCAAAAGAAATTAGGACAAGCCAACGAACAGAAAAAGGCATTACAGACACAATTGGATGAAACAACAAATGCACTTGCCGATGCTAACTCTAAATTACAGGAAGCACAGAAGAAATATAATGCTTTACTAAATGGAACATCTGAAGAAGAAATTTCAAAAGATGTTGAAGAAAAAGGGAAAGCTTTAGAAGAAGCTCAAAAAGCTTTAGAAGGGGCACAAAACACTGTTTCCATCTTGACACAGCAAAAGGCAGAAGCTGAAGCAAAAGTAACAGAAGCTACACAGAATGTAGAAAATGCACAAAAAGCCTATGCAGAAGCACAGACAAGTGTGAATGAGGCACAAAAAGCATTAGATACTGCCGTAGCTAACTACAACGAAAAAAAGGCAATCTATGATGGAGCAAGTGATCCTACAATCAAAGCTCAGTATGAGGCAGATATCAAAAATGCAGAAAATGAATTAGTCACTGCACAGACAAATCTACAGGTTGCACTTGAAAACCAAACAGCAAAAGCAAATGCTGTAACAAGTGCAGAAAAAAGTCTTTCAGATGTCAACCAGGAAATTCTTAATCTAGATGCACAAATTGCAGAGAAGCAAAAGGCTTTAGATGAGCTAAATCAAACTATCAACGATGCAGAAGCTGCATTAAACGAGGCAAAGGCACAATTAGAAACTGCAAAAGCAAATCAAGCATCTAAAGAAAAAGAATTGGAGACTGCGAAAGCTAATCTAGAAAAAGCAAAACAGGATGTTACAACACAACAGAGCAAGGTAAATGAAGCTCAAGAAGCGGTCATTGCACAAGAAAAGATAGTCACACAACTACGTACAGATAAAGAACAAGCACAAGCAAAAATTGAACAAGGGTCAAAGGGGTTCTTTGAAGCTTACGGATACACAGATGCTTTAAAAATCTTAGAGGAACAAAGCATTGCAAATGGTGGAAGTACGAATATCGGTGCAGAAAATGATGCAACAAGTTTAGAAAACTTCAAGCGTGCTTTAAGTATGGTGAGTTATGGGAACAATTTGAGAACGACGGATACAAACTTCAAAAACTTAGAGGCTTTAAAGGTAAATCCGACATTGTTTGCCATTTCACAAGTGCAGATTAATGCTACTGCAAACAGTAATAAATTTGGACATTCTAAGCTTTATAATGTAGGAGAAAACATCACCGCTTCCTCTGCAAAGCGTGATGATAAGGGATTGTATGCTAATTGGTATGAGTCCGAAAAACAGGTCTATGATTATATCACTGCTAAGGGATGGACGATTGTTGATGTCAATAATGATGAAAATAAGTACAATGAAGTCATGAATGCTGTAGGGCATAGTAATATTCAAGTAGGTCACTACTTATCTTTAGTAAACCCTGATTATACTGTATCTGGAGCAGGATATATCTATTCAAAGACACCTGCACCTGATGGATGGAGATGCAATGCGGGACAGGTATTTGATAATCCTAAATATTCATCTAATATTACAGATGCCAATACGATGACAATCGATGAATTTGAAGCTCAGTTCAATGAATACTATAACAAGTTGATGAATGCAGATGGCATCTTGAAGGATGGAGAGTTAAAATTAGAAGCTTTAAAGGCAGAGCTAGAAAATCAGAGACAAGTTTTAGGCACTAAGACTGCGGCTCAGACAAATGCACAAACAAATGTAGCAACTGTACAAACACAGGTTACACAAGCAACCAATGCGACTGCACGTGCTAAGGCAAATGTAGCCACTAAGCAGGCGGCATTCGACAAGTTGTGCGATGATGATACTGCATTCAATATGGCAAATGAAATCACAGGTTTAAGAACACAAAAAGCACAGTTGGAAACTGTTGATCGTGTGAATGCACAAAAAGCTCTTGAAAATGCTCAACAAGAGAAGAAGGATGCAGATCAGAATGTTGAAAACAAAAAAGGCATCGTAAATGATGCACAGGCAACTTTGAAGAAGAGAAAAGATGTCTTAGATGAGGCAAATAAGGGTATCGAAACTGCCAAAGCAAATCTTGATGTGGCAGAAAAAGATGTTGACGTTAAATCGAAGGCTTTAGGTGAAGCTCTAAAGGATGAAAACACTAAGAAGTCTTTATATACAGCAAGTCAGAAAACATTAGAAACTGCTAAAAAAGATGCTCAACAAAAAGCAGATGAGTTAGAAACTGCAAAAGCAGAAGAAACTAAAAAAGCAAGTGTGGTGCAGACTGCAAAAGCTAGTCTTGAAACAGCTACTTTAAAACAAAAGAGTTTAAAAGATTTGAAAGCAGAGATTGCAAGTACTCAGGAACAAATTGGTGCACATCAAAAAGCAATTAAAGACTTCAACGAAGCTATTGCAAAATTAGATGAAACTATTGGTCAATTAGAGACTGAGCAAGCTTCTATCAAAGATGTCAAAGTGCAAGTCGAAAAAGCATATGAAGCTTATAAGAAGTTATGTGCAGATCCAACAGGATTCATGGATGTTGTTGACAGTGACAATGATGTTGTACTTGGATTGTATTCAAAAATGGGTTCTATGCGAACTGCATACGAGGAATATGCAACTGCTTTAAATGTGTTCTTAGGTGTAGAAGCTCAATGGAATGCAAATAAAGAACAATTGGAAAATGCAAGTCGTGACTATGAGACTGCAAAAGCTGAGCTTGATAAAGCAAATAAAGCTTTGACTTCTTATCTAGATAAGATCAAAAAAGAAGAAGAGGCTAAGAAAGCTGAAGAAGAAGCTAAAAAGGCAGAAGAAGAGGCTAAGAAAAAAGCCGAAGACGAAGCTAAAAAAGCAGCAGAGGAAGCTAAGAAAACTCAGTCTGAATCTCAGAAAAAGACAGGTACAGTCAACACGGGTGCAGAAACTGCTTTAGGATTCTATGCATTAAGTGGTGTTCTAGGATTAGCTGGTGTTGCATTTACTGGAAAACATGCTCGAAAAGAAGATTAGTTCTTCTTTCGACTGTAGAAAATAGAACTAATGAAGGAGAGAATATTTCTCTCCTTATTTTATAGAAAAGAGGATGACTTATGCCATATCAAATAAAGGTACAGAATAAAATGGGGGATTGGTATCAAATTTTTCCTGAAGATGAAATGCTAAAATCTTTTTTGAAAGTAATGAAGGAACAAGGTGCTCTTTTTCAAGAGGATGGAAGCTTTACTTGTGAAGTTTATGAAATACAACCTGTAATTGATTCTATTGAAGAATATATTAAAGATAAACAAAAAGAATTTAATTCGCCTCGTGCATTGCGCACAAGAATCAAAATGAGACAACTAGAAATGGATAAGGGCATTTATAAGGTTGTAGCAAATAGTCTGTTTGACTTAACAAATGAATTTGTTCCTTCTACAAATAAAGGTGATACGGGGTATGCATTAGAGCCGACATGGAGAATCATTGAAAAGAATGCAATGACATGGATCATGTTTATGAACTATAATTTCATCAAATTCATTGAAAGTTCCATAGAACGAGTGGACGAGACACATTTCAAACTACAAGATGGTGAAAAAATAAGAATCATAGGAGAATTTAGAAAATAAAAAAAGATATAGAGTTATATCCCTCCGACGACGCTATCTAGTGAAAAAAAGCCCTTATATAAGGGCTTTTTTTGCTGTTTATAGATAGTTTTGAAAACCTTTTTGAAAAGCTTTATAAAATTATGTGATATGTGATATGTGATTAGTGATTAATGACTTATAAATAACTCCTGATTTTAATATCACAAATCACACAATATACTACTAGTCTCTTTCAAAATCGCTTTGGTGCTTGATAAATTTAGAAATATCCTTATTAGTTTTTTTCTTCATTTGTGGTTTAAAAGGTTTCTGTTTTGTTATTTGAGCATAGTTCTTCATGCTGATATTATTTGTAGTTGATTGTTTTGAAGCATTCAATTTAAAACGTTCTACAAGCGCATTTAATGCCTCTTTGACTCGTTCTATCATATACTTCAAGTATTCCTTATGATGCTTGCGTTGTTTCTTATGGGCAGTTACTGCAGGCTTCATAACTGTATCAATAAACAGTGTGTATTCATTTTCTTTGGTTGGTGGTAGGTTCATTTTAGATTTATTAACGACAGTGTTGTGGTCAGATGGATGTAATACGCAATATTCAGGTGACCGCTCTAATACGTCATCTACCATATTGTTCCAAGTACGCACATTTTTATTATATTCGACAATCTTATCGTGTAACTCAATATATTCAATGCTAGATGTTGGATTGATTTTATATTCCTTCTGCTCTTTTAAGTGTAATCCATCATCTTTGTACAGTTCCAGCTTAAATCTAGTGGCGTAATAAGGCTTAACAGTGTTTTGCATGAAGGATTTCTTTTTAAACTTCACATCTTTATCGTCCCATTTTGATACGATGTCACCCTTTTTGATAATATTAACTGCATCAGCCTTTTTACATTTTTTCCAATCCGAATCGTAATACACATTACGAGTGGCGACTTTATCTTCTCTGACGCGTTCACTGTAGATCAGATGAATGTGGAAATTTGTTTTTGTTTTATTCCAATGGATTGCTAGGCAACAATCCGTGCCAAATCTTTTTTTCCAATCGTCGCCCACGAGCTTAGCAAGCTCGTGGGGGTCGCGATTTGCGTATTCATGTGGAATATGCAGTATGAGTTCACGTGCTTCGATTGCACTGCATTTTTTATTTTTGTTGAATCCCTTTTTGTTTTTTTTGAATCTTTCTTGATTATATTGAGCTAAATTTTTCCAATCTTCATCCGGCATTGTAGAATAAAAAGCCATCATATACTCCTGTTTACCTGTGTCACCACGAATATATTCTATTCTTCCTACCACATTATGAAGATTATTTTGGCGGAGAAATTGTCTTGCCATTTTGAATCACCTCTTTCTGATGATTCTATTATCCTGTTGTTTTGTCCTATTTTTGTGGTCAGAAAAACTAACTGATCTCCATATTTTTTTTAAAAATTAATGGAGCGAAATACACCCCGTGTACAAAACTGCGTTTTGTCCATCTGGGGTTCCTTTCGTCGGGACACAGCCCCGAACCCCATTTTCACTTCCTAGATCCATAAAAAAAGAAGCCCTTAGGCTTCCTCTTTTAATTGCTTTTCTAATTTCTGAATTTGATTCCAAAAGCGCTCTAAATCTTTGTGTGTTTCTGTTTTAGATCTTCGAGAATACTCTGGACGTAATCTAGTAATTTCAATAGCTGATTGTTATAGTCTTCTAGTTTCTTTAGGTTTGTCATTAATCATCCCATTCATCAAAATCTTCTTGATCTGGCCACAGCAAGGCAGGTGGCAAATTTTTACCAGTTAATTCATGGTACTCATACATTTTTTGACCCATTTTCTGTTTAATCGTAGCACGTTCTATTAAGTATTCCATAGCTATTTCAAATTTTGTACAAGACAGAATTATTAGACCTTCTTCAAAGGCCTGATTTGATGATTCATAGTACTTTTTAGCTCCTATGTAACATCTGATATATTCTTTTTTTAATTTATTATAATCCCTTCGTAATAGTAATTCTTTAAATTTTAATTCTTTTGAATTTGTCATTTTAGATTCTCTCCTGGTTTTTTTTTTTAGAAACCTAACTTATGTGAACTGATTTTATTTGCAGCTCTGACACGCGCCTGGTTAAAAAACTTCGCGTACGTTTTACTTGTTACGGCTACAGTATCACCTAATCTATCCGCCACTTCTGCTTCAGAAAGACCTACAATGCTAATTAAATAGCTTGCGTGTGAATGTCTCAATCCGTGGAATGTAATATGTTTTAGTCCATTTGCCTTAGCAAGCTTCATCATGTACTTATTTCCAGTGGTGGCTGCGAGAGGGAAGCATGGACCACGTGTCGCCGAATGAAATACATAACAGTCATTGGTGAATTCTGGTCGCTTTTTATGGCTTTCATAAATTTCAATTAGCACTGCTCTTGTATCGTCATCCATTACAAGCTGATGATAATCGCCATTCTTTCTCCCCGCACGTTCTGTGTTATGTTTAGAGATATGGTTGTTGATGTTGATAATGTTGTTGCTAAAGTCGATATCCTTCCATCTCAACGCTCGAATCTCGCCATATCGCATGCCTGTAAAGTAACCAAATCGGATGATATGTTGTATTTGTCTTACATCAGGTGCATTTTTGTACACTTCAGGAATTGATTCAATAACTTGTTTCATTTGTTCTGGAGTCCAGAATTTTAAATCGTCATTCGTTTTAGCAATTTTCAACTTTGGATAGTTTGTGATAGGGTTACTATTGATATATCCCTTTTTCACGGCAAAGTTCATCAGTATCTTCATTGTAGTAATTATTGTATTTATGTACGAAGCATGATATCCGTTTGATTGCATGTCACGTACAATCAAATCCATATCAGATTCACGGATATTAACAATCTTTTTGTTTTTTAAATGTACAAAGAATCTATTGTATCTTGATCTCATGTCAATCAGAGATTTACCGGATTTATGCACTTCAAGATAATTACAATAGTCTTCAAATAGGCCACTAAATTTCATATTCAAGTCCATTGAGGATTTTAGAAACTGCAATTCGAATTCTTGCGCTGATCTTTTTGTTTTGAATTTCGTGTCAGTTTTAGGATTTCTTCTGATTGTAGTCCTTTGATGTGTTAATGGATTGGTACATTGAATTATCCAATATCCTGTATCTTTTCCTCTAATTTTCTCGTGAAGAACTGTCATTTTTTCCTCCTGTCTTTGTTTAAAAATACCGGAATACCGGTACTCTCTTACATATACAGAGTACCGCTATTCTTATACTGTGTCAATATTTTTTAATATTTTGTTTTTCTTTGTCATATTTGTCATATGCTTTTATTTTTTATATAATAAATACATGAGATGCATTGAAGATGATTTAGAATTGCAAGATAGAATGACATATGTGCGTAAGCATTTTGGTTCAAGGTTAAAATATTTGATTAAACTTAGAGGGTATAAAGTTGCTCCGTTTGCAAAAGAATTAGGCTGGAGCAAGGATACATTATATAAATACTTCCGCGGAGAAATTTTTCCCAAAAAAGAATATTTGGATCTTCTCCTCGACAAGCTTAATTTGAATTTAAATGTATTTATGTATGATACATTTTTATTGGACAAAAAATGGATGTACTGGAATAGTGATGATTCTGAGCTGATTGAAGATATTGATTTTAATGGGGTTAATGGTGTGAAGTTTGGAGTTGTTGACGAGCTGGAAGAATTGAACATCATGCTTGATTTCATTCGGCAGAATGCAGTCGGTTTAAAATCAGAGGATTTACATAATATTCTTTATCTCGTAAGAAAGGCAAATGATTACATATTCAAAATATACACAGAAAATACTGATTGGGAACTTCTAGGCAGTGGCGATTCAAAATAATATTTATGAAACCAGATGCTTGTTAAGGTGTCTGTTTTTTCTATATTTCTAATAAAACAGAATATGTCTTTTTCTTTACGATTAAAAATTAAAACTTGGCGAATAAATAATACATTTGGCGAAGTAATTGGCGAGGTGGTGAATAGGCAAAATGTGCATACTTGTGACGATATTTGTGACGACATTTGTGACGATGTTTATGATGTAAATACTTATTTTTGTTACATTATGCTGTTTTATTTAAAGTATATTTAATATATATTGTGTATTGTTATTATGCATAATTCTCTCCCTCCGTCGACGCCATCTTGTGAATAAAGCCCTTATATAAGGGTTTTTTTTCTGTTTATAGATAGTTTTGAAAACCTTTTTGAAAACCTTTATAAAAAAACAAAGAAACATTACGTCTCTTTTTTTACAAATGCTCTGGAATTAATAAAGAATATATAAAACTAGATAGGGATAAATCAACCTTTAAAAGTCATAGGGATTCTAGCTCTGTGATAGAGATAACCTTTAAACACTTTTAGGGTGAACTTTTCCTATCTTTTTGTTACAGTATTTTTAGAAGGGCTATTATATGCATAAAACTACTACAAGACTATTGTTTGAAAATGTGTTTTATTAGCACTCTTTTTTGTTGATACCATCTTCTTGTAAGCTAAGCCTTTAATATGAAAATTAATTTTACTGTTTGATATTTAAAGGGTAGAAAGACTAAGATAATAGTAAAATATTAGTGATAGATATGGATACAATTTATGTTATTAAAAAATCTAGGAGTTAAGAAATAATGAGCAACCCAACATTGTATATCAATAAAATAAATGACAGCATCCTTTTTGATGAGAAGAACAAAGAATTTACAATATGTGATGGTAGTTTAGGGACTTACAAATTTTGTGATGTTGTTAGAAGTCAAATAGTTTATGAACATGCTAGATATAAAGGTAAATCACCATTATTTTCTCATAGAGTGTTAATTAGTACGTTTAATACGAGTATTTTTATTGAATTGAAAAAAGTGTATGTAGGTATTGAAATTGAATTATCAAATAAAGGTAAGGTATATGTATATATATCAAAAAATCCGGTCATTCAACATAACCTTCAATTTGAAGAAGATTATAAAATCGCAAAACAGATAGATAAAAAGTTAAAGAGAATGGCTCTTGAAAAAAACAGATTGGATTAACATATTAAAAGCAGTTAAGGTTGATTTATTCTTGTTTTTCTGTTTTTGTGTGTTTGTGTTAACACAATGGTTTGTAAAAAGGACTATGATATGCATAGAACTACTACAAGACTACTACTTGCAGATGTGTTCTGAAAACACTCCTCTCCGTCTAACTAACGGAGTCTTGGGTGTTTTTTTTATTTGCTAATTCAATTAAAATAGTATTGAAAAGAGGTGGTTTTGTGAAACAAACAAATGATAATTTGATTATAATAAATGACTTACAAAAAGAGATTCAATGCTTGAAGAACATTTTGGATCGAGAAGGAATTTCTTATCAGAAAGAACTGGATCAATTAAAGAATTCTACAAATACAGAACCTTTTGAAACGAATCAAGGAAGTCGTATTGTTTTTCCAAATGAAATCACAAAAGATATGGCAAATCGATTTTTTGCACGTTTTTGGGGTCGTACAGACGTATACGCAAAAAGAGTAGAAAGCAAGAAAACAAATAAAGCGGGATACTATCCACAATGTATTAATTTTTGGTCGGATGGGTGTGGCAAGAAATGGAATGCAGGATTTCGTTGTCAAGATTGTCATTACCAAAAGTATAAAGCTTTGACAATTGATAGTATCATGTCACATTTAAAAGGAAATGAAGTGATTGGTGTTTATCCATTGCATAAAGATAATACGTGTCGCTTTTTAGTCTTTGATTTTGATAATCATGATAAAGATGCAGGAAATGATTTTGCAAATATAGATGAGAGTTGGAAAGAAGAAGTTGATGCGATGCGTGAGATTTGTCAATTAAATGGAATTGATCCATTGATTGAGCGTTCTAGATCAGGTAAAGGAGCGCATATTTGGATTTTCTTTGATAAACCGATTTCAGCTATTTTGGCAAGAAATTTTGGGAATGCTTTATTGGATAAAGGGGCAGAACAAGTGAATTTAAAATCATTTAAATACTATGATCGTATGATACCAGCACAAGATAGTATGTCAAAGGGTGGTCTGGGAAATTTAATCGCATTACCATTACAAGGACGAGCATTAAAAGATGGCAACAGTGCATTTATTGATGAAAATTGGAATGCCTATTCAAATCAATGGAATATATTGTGGTCTAAGCCTAAGCTTTCACAGGTGTTTATAGAAGAAAAAATAAAAGAATGGCATGGAAATTCAGATGATAAGCCATGGGATTCAATGAGTGAATTTGAAAAGAATGAAGTGAATGGAAAAATGCATATCACTTTATCAAATGGTATTTATGTGGATACTTCAAATTTAAGTGTGTCTATTCAAAATAAAATCCGTAAATTGGCTAGAATTAGTAATCCTATTTATTATAAAAATCAAGGTATGGGAATTTCTACTTTTGGCATGTATAAATATATTTATCTTGGTGAAGATCACAATAGTGGATATATACAAATTCCTAGAGGATGTTATGATGCTTTAATTTCGTATAATAAGAATGCTGAGATTCAAATGATGATTGATGATAAAAGGCAACAAGGAAGAAGTATTGATGTTACTTTTAAGGGAGAGTTAAAACCTGAACAAAATGTAGCTCTAAATAAAATGATTGAGCATGATAATGGTATTTTATTAGCGGCTACAGCTTTTGGTAAGACTGTTCTTTGTGCAGATTTAATTGCGACAAAGAAAGTGAATACATTAATTTTGTTGGAGAGTTCATCTTTATTAGAACAATGGAAAGATAAGCTGCAGACATTTTTGGATATAAATGAAGAGTGACCTGAATATACGACACCTAAAGGTTTGATCAAAAAGAGAAAATCATTGATAGGTACTTTACAGGGATCTCATGATTCTATGACAGGTATAATTGATATCGCAATGGCTGGTTCTATATGTAAAAAAGGGAAATTTCATAAACTGTTGAATGAGTATGGCATGATCATTGTGGATGAATGTCATCATGCGGCTTCAAATACAGAAAGTGCTGTTTTAAAAGAAATTAAAGCAAAGTATGTGTATGGTGTTACAGCCGTTGATCGAACGGATCAATTGGATAAGATGAACTTTATGCTTATTGGTCCAATACGACATAAATATTCCGCAAAAGAACAAGCAAAACAACAAGGGATTCCTCGTTTGTTATATCCTCGGTTTACACATGTGGTTGCACCAAGAGGAATAATGAAAGATGAAAAGAATCCCAATGAAGCATACTCAATATTACGAGATAATGATTTGCGAGATCAAATGATTGTTCAGGATATAAAAGATTGTATTCAAAAAAATCGTACGCCTGTGGTTTTGTCTAAATATGTAAATCATTGTAAGAAGCTATATCAACAATTAGAAGGTGTGGCAGATTTTGTTTTCTTGTTGATAGGAAGTCAATCAAAAAAAGAAAATAATCATATTGTTGAATTAATGAAAAGTGTACCTGAAGATAAAACTATGATATTAATTGCGACAGGATCGCTCGTTGGAGAAGGATTTGACCTTGATAGGTTGGATACTTTGTTTCTAGCAATGCCTGTAGCTAGTAGTAGTGTTATAGAACAATTTACAGGAAGAATTCATCGACTATATGATAAAAAAGATATAATACTTGTATATGATTATGTAGATGTCCATATTCCAATGTTTGATCGAATGTACGGAAAAAGATTAAAGGCCTATAAAAAATCAGGTTATGAATTAATTTCGGATACTAACGGCATAAAAAGTGAATCGCAAATTTCTCAATCTATATATGATGCAAGTAATTATTACGATGCTTATGTTCAAGATTTATTGTGTGCTAATAAGAATATTATTGTATCCAGTCCTTCATTATCTGGCGATAGAGTTGTAGAATTTACTAAATTGATCAAAGAAAAGATGGAAAGTGGAGTTGAAGTAACCGTAGTTTCTTGGATGCCTGATAAAATTAGGTTTGGAAGTTCAAATTATAGAATGCAGTTGTTAGAAGAAATGAGACAATCTGGTTTTTATCTAAAATCGGCAGAAGATAATTGTGAACATTTTGCGATTATTGATCAGGAAATTGTATGGTATGGAAATATAAATTTATTAGGTAAACAAGATGTAGAAGATCATATTATGTGGATTCAAAGTAAAGAAATCGCAAGTGAACTTATGGAAATGACTTTTGGGAACAGTTTATATAATTATTTGAATAACTTCTAGAAATTTTCCTAGAAGTTTTTCTATTTGTGATAAAATAATGGGCAGGTGATATTTGATGAGTGAAAAAAGAGAAGGTTACCAATTTGTTGGTTGGTATATAGATAAAGAGTGTACAAAAAGATTAAATCCAGGTGGGGTGCTTCCTCATTCTGTGACTTTATATGATAAATGGATTCCTATTTGGTATCCCATTGAATATGATGTGGACGGCGGAGTTATGTCGCGTCGTAATCCGAGATATACATGCATTGAATCGGAAGAATTATTGTTGTATCCGGCATTTAAGAAGGGCGTTATGTTTGTAGGTTGGCAGTTTAATGGTGAAATTATAACAAGTTTACCAGCAGGCATTCATGAACCTGTTATATTGACAGCTATTTATAAAGAATGTCCAGTTATCCACTTTGAAACGTGTGGTGGAGCCAATTATATGGATATATGTACGGATGAACATGGTTTATTGGGGGATTTAAAGCCACCAGTTCGAGTTGGATATACCTTTGATGGATGGTTCTGGGATTGTGATTATCGTTGGCGTTATAACTTGGATGAACCCATTCATGAGTCTTGTACTTTATATGCTCATTGGCAAGTAAGTCAATATAAGATTACGTATGATTTAAATGGTGGACTAAGTAGTCGAAGAAATCCAAAGTCATATATGTATTTTTCGGATACGATTCATTTATTGCCGGCAACAAAGCCAGGGTATGAATTTGTTGGTTGGTTTGACGAAAGAGGAAATGAGTTGAATGTGATTCGTGAGCATTCAATGGGAAATAAGCATTTAATTGCACAGTTTAGAAAGAGGGAATTTGATTAGTATGCAAAATCCATTAGGGTATGAAAAAGAGTCATCATTATTAAAAAAGTTTGCGATACCAAGTATTATCTCAATGCTTGTATCGTCACTATACAACATTGTAGATCAAATCTTTATCGGTCAAGGTGTTGGTTTTCTAGGAAATGCTGCAACTAATGTGGCGTTTCCATTAACAACAATTGCACTTGCGATTGCATTGTTGATTGGGATTGGTTCAGCAAGTTTATTTAGTTTATATCTAGGTGAAAAGAAGCCAGAACGATCAAGTAGTATTGCTGGGAATGGTATTAGTATGTCTGTACTTTGCTCAGTAATCTATGTTGTTTTAGTGCTTGTATTTCTTGAACAACTATTAAAATCGTTTGGGGCTACGAGTACAATTATGCCTTTGGCACTTGAATATACACGAATTACAACTTTGGGTGTTCCATTCTTGATTACGACAAATGTGATTAGTAACTTGATTCGTGCAGACGGGTCACCAAAATATTCAATGACATGCATGGTTGCGGGAGCTATTGTGAATACAATATTAGATCCTTTGTTTATTTTTGTATTTCATATGGGTGTCGCTGGAGCTGCCATTGCCACAGTAGCTGGTCAAGTGATTTCATTTTTTATTGCTGCCTGGTATATTAAGAGTTTTCAACATATTGAATTTAATAAAAAGAGTTTACGTATTTCTTTGAAGGATACAAAGGAAATGGCAACCATTGGAATGAGTGCTTCACTAAATCAGATTGCGATTTTGTTTGTGCAAATCGTATTAAATAATTCATTGACGTATTATGGACAGTTTACTAAGTTCGGTAGTGATATTCCTTTAGCTGCATGTGGTATTGTGATGAAAACCAATGCGATATTATTAGCTATCATCATTGGTATTTCGCAAGGTATGCAGCCAATCATTGGATTTAATTATGGAGCGCAAAAATATGAGCGTGTTAAAAAGACGTTCAAGCTTGCGATAAGTGCAAATTTGGTTGTTTCATTTATTGGTTGGGCCTTATTTCAATTCTGCACAAGTACTGTATTATCAATATTTGGATCAGGGGATGCGAACTATTTTGAATTTGCGACAATGTTTATGCGAATCTATCTAATGCTAGTATGTGTTGATGGAGTACAGATGTTATCGTCTAGCTTCTTTTCGTCAATTAAAAAAGCATATTTAGGAATGTTTTTGTCGATGACAAGACAGGTGTTGTTCTTGATTCCGCTTGTTTTGATCTTACCTAAATTTTTTGGATTGAATGGAATCTTATACGCGGCTCCCATTGCGGATTTTGTAGCCTTTGTAGTATCGGTTATTTGTATTTTAGCTGAATTCAAGAAGTTAAATGAATTAGAAAAAAGTAGGAAAACAAATTCTCTGTAAAAGGAGAGTTTTTTTCTTTAAATGACATTCTACGGATTCTGTATTTTAGAAATGCGTAGAATTGATTATTATCGATATTTATGGTAGAATACTAATGTTTCGCATGGAGGTATAAGTGAACGCATATTATCATTCTTTAATCGAAGAAATAAAAAAAGAGATAGATGAAAAAAGTTATGCCCAGGCGTACGAATTGATTTGTCAGGAACTGAACATGCCTTATGTTCCAGAAGATGCATTGGAGTTATTGGAATATTATAAGTCTGAATGTAAACCTTATTTGGAACAAAAGAGTAAGAGTATGGATTTCAGCAAGTTACAGGATTATGTTCATGGTACTCTAGAACAAAAAATCTATGCGATTTCTATTTTAGAAAACATGAATCTAAGAATGTGTCATGATGAAGTTCAGGAATTACTAGATTCAGATTTACCTGATGAATATAAGGGTACATTGATTGAAGCTTTAATGGAGCAGAAAATTGATGATCCGTTTGATTTGATAAAATCCGGGTTGAACATTACGTTTATACCGAGTGCTATTTTACCTATGGAGCAAGATCAGTCAATCAATGAGGCTAGCTCATTATTCGAAAGTTGGTTTACAAATGAGGATCCTACTATGATTCAATTTTGTATGTCACTTTTGATGCAGTTAGTTTTATATGAAAGACCATTCGATCAAGAAGACAAAGATCCTTACCAGCTTGCGAAAGGTATTTGTAGACTTGTGTATGATGCAATGCAGAAATCCGATGAATGGCCTGGTTTTGTCAAAAAACAAGGTCTTGAAAGAATTGAGGATATTGAGTTATCCATTGAAAAGCGAGGAGAAAACAATGACTAGTACTTGGACTTTGAAAGAAAATTCTACTGGTGAATTAGAAGTAACAGTAGAAGGTGAAGCTTGGAAAAAAGCACAGAAAAAAGCATTAAACTATGCTAAATCTCACATGAATTTGAAAGGATTCCGTCAAGGACAAATTCCTGATGCTTTAGTTAAAAAACAACTTTCTTCAAAAGCATTATATGATATGGCTAGTGAAGAAGTAGCTAATGAAGCATTATCAGAAGGAATCAAAGAACACAACATCGATTTAGTAGCTCGTCCTACTTTAGATGTTAAAGAAGCTGATGATGAAAAAGCCGTATTAGTATTTACATGTACAGTACTTCCTGAAGTAACTTTAGGTGAATACAAAGGATTAGATATCAAAAAAGCGGATGTAGAAGTTACAGAAGAAGATGTTGAAAACGAAGTTAAACGTGTTCAAGATCGTTATGCTGACTGGGTTGTTCGTGAAGATGACGATGCTGCTCAATTAGGTGATCAAGTAGTTATCGATTTTGTTGGAACAAAAGATGGTGTAGCATTTGAAGGCGGATCTGGAGAAAACTATCCATTAGAACTTGGTTCAGGATCATTCATTCCAGGTTTTGAAGAACAATTAGTTGGAGTTAAGAAAGGTGAAGAAAAAGACGTTGAAGTTACTTTCCCTGAAAACTACCAAGCAGCTGAACTTGCTGGTCAACCTGCAACTTTCCACTGCACAGTTCACGAAGTAAAATATAAAGATCTTCCTGAATTAAATGATGAATTAATCAAAAAATTAAAAATTGAAAATGTTGAAACAGTAGATGCTTACAAAGAAAAAGTAAAAACTGATTTAACTGCTCAAAAAGAAAGAGAAGCTGAAGAAAACTTCACAAATGAATTGTTAGGAAAAGTTTGTGACAACGCTAATGTTGAAATTCCTGCAGTAATGATCGATGCTGAAGTTGATCGTATGTACAAAGAATTCGAAGGTCGTATGCAACAATCTGGATTCACTGCTAAACAATTCTTAGAAGCTACTCACCAAACTGAAGAAGCAATCCGTGCTCAAATGAGTCCAGAAGCTGCTGCTCGTGTTAAAACTCAGTTAGTATTAGAAGCTATCGTTAAAGCTGAAAGCATTGAAGCTAGTGATGAAGACGTAGAAAAAGAATTTACTACAATGTCTGAAATGTATAACATGGAAGTAGAAAAAATCAAATCATTGATTTCTCCAGAAAGTATTAAAGCAGATTTAGCAAATCAAAAAGCATTAGACTTCATTAAAACTTCTGTAAAGTAGTATAATGTTAAAGAAAAAAGACGCTTAGCGTCTTTTTCCATATTTAATATAAGGAGGTTTTCGTATGGAATTAAATACCTATCCTTTAGTTTGTACAAGAGGAGTCGTCCTATATCCAAATCAAGAAATTGTGATTGATGTAGGAAGGGATACTTCTGTACATGCTGTTGAAAATGCACAGGATAATTATGATAAAAAGATTTGTTTATTTTCTCAAAAAGAACTTGAACAAGAAAATCCTGGAAAAGAAGATATATATTCTGTAGGAACTTTATGTGAAGTTCGTCATATTCGTCGTTTTGATAACTTTTTACGTGTAAAGTTTCGTGGAATTAAACGTGTTAAGCTAAATAATTGGATCAATGGAAGCCTAAGTGATTTAGCCGAAGTTGAAATTCTTGAAAGTGAAAAACAGGATGCTGTTGAAGAGGAAGCTTTGATTCGTATGATCGCAGATGAGCTTGATCGTATGCAAGGTCAAGATCGTTTTGTGACTAAAGAAATTGTTATGGAAATTTCAAAGGGTATGGGCGGTGAATTCTTAAGTGATAAAGCTGTTCAAGGATTGCCTTTGGATATTGAAAGAAAACAACAGTATCTTGAAACATTAGGGGTAAATGATCGTTTAATGATGTTGCTTCAAGATATGGCTAAAGAGAAAAAGATGAGTGAAGTTGAACAACAAATCAACGAAACTGTCAAAGAAAGAATTGATCAAGGACAAAAAGATTACTATCTTCGTGAAAAGATGAATGTCATTCGTGAAGAATTAGGGGATACAGTTGCCCAAGATGAAGATGCGGCTAAGATTCGTAAGCGTTTAGCTGAAAATCCATACCCAGACTACATTAAGAAAAAGGTATCGGATGAAGTGAGTCGTTATGAAATGCTACCTATGGCAAGTGGAGAAACAGGTGTTATTAAATCTTATATTGATTGGTTAATGGATCTTCCTTGGTGGCAAGAAACGAAGGACAATGAAGATTTAAATGAAGCTGAAGCAATTTTAAACGCAGATCACTATGGTCTAGAAAAAGTAAAAGAACGTATTCTAGAGTATTTGGCTGTTAAACAAATGACAAATTCATTGAATGCACCAATTATTTGTTTGGTAGGTCCTCCAGGAGTTGGTAAAACGTCTTTGGCAAAAAGTGTTGCGAGAGCTTTAGATCGTAAATTTGTGAAAATGTCACTTGGTGGTGTTCGCGATGAAGCAGAGATTCGTGGTCACAGAAGAACATATTTAGGAGCTTTACCTGGACGTATCATTCAAGGTATGAAAAAGGCAGGCGTTACGAATCCAGTGTTCTTGATTGATGAAATTGATAAAATGGCAAGTGATTATAAGGGAGATCCATCAAGTGCAATGCTTGAAGTATTGGATCCTGAACAAAATTCAGTATTCTCAGATCACTATATTGAAGAGCCTTATGATTTATCAAAAGTGTTGTTTATCGCAACTGCAAACTATTTAGAGAATATTCCACCTGCATTAAGAGATCGTTTGGAAATTATCGAATTATCAAGCTATACAGATGCAGAAAAGGTTCATATTGCCAAGGATCACTTAGTTCCTAAACAATTAGGATTAAATGGTTTAAAAGCGTCTCAGTTAAAAATTGATGATGATATGTTACTATATTTAATTCGTTACTATACTCGTGAAGCGGGAGTTCGTTCTTTAGAGCGTACAATTGCGACAATTTGCCGTAAAACAGTATTGGCTATCTTAAAAAACAACAAACGTAGCATTAAATTGACTAAAAAATTAGTTCATGAGTGGTTGGGTAATGAAAAAGTTGATTATGGTAAAAAAGAAAAGAAAGATCAAGTTGGAACTGTAACAGGACTTGCCTATACAAGTTTTGGTGGGGATATCCTTCAAATTGAGGCAACTCGCTTTACAGGAAAAGGAAGACTTGTTCTTACTGGACAATTAGGTGATGTCATGAAGGAAAGTGCTAGTATTGCGCTAGACTATGTTCGTACGCATGCAAATGAATTCAAAATTGATCCTAAATTGTTTGAAGAAAATGATGTACATATTCACGTACCAGAAGGTGCGGTTCCTAAAGATGGACCAAGTGCTGGTGTTACAATGACAACGGCATTGGTATCTTGTTTCTCTAATATTCCAGTTAAGGCGAATTTAGCTATGACTGGTGAAGTTACACTTAGAGGAAATGTTCTTCCTATTGGTGGATTGAAAGAGAAATCATTGGCAGCACATCGTTCTGGAATTGATACGATCTTGATTCCAAAAGAAAATGTAAAAGACTTAGATGATGTTCCTCAAGAAGTAAAAGATGCAGTTACTTTTATTCCTTGTTCAAATGTCTCACAAGTGTTACATAACGCATTGGTAAAATAGTATGATCAGTGAATTTGTGATAAGTGCTGTTGAAAAAGAACAATGGCCAGAATCTGATTTACCAGAAGTTGTAGTCGTTGGACGTAGTAACGTTGGAAAATCAAGCTTTATTAATGCATTGACTAATAAGAAAAAACTTGCCTATGTAGGAAATACACCAGGTAAAACACGTTTGATCAATTTCTTTAAGATTGATGATACTTGGATGTTAGTGGATGTTCCTGGATATGGCTATGCGAAAATGTCTAAACAAATGCTGATCAAGATGGGTAAAATGATGGATACATACTTTAACCAAAGAGAGCAGATTTGTTGCGTTGTACAACTTGTCGATGCAAGACATGGCGCCACGCATGATGATTTAGATATGATCGAAATGATTCAAAGTCTTGGAATTCAAATCGTTATTGTAGCTACAAAAGTTGACAAGATTCCTAAGACAAAACGTGTTCGTGCATTGAAAGATATTTCTCAACAGCTACATTTGCCAATGAAGAATATTTTCGGTATCAGTAGTACAGAAAAAACAGGTTTTGAACCTGTCTTAGAAAGAATCAATGAAATTGTAGAACAGGCTAAAAAATAGTCTGTTCTTTTATTATAATGCATGATAATCGATTGCGTATGTAAGTACAATGACTTATAATAAAGAAAAAAGGAGCTTATTTTATGTCAAAAACATCAAATGTATACGCAAGAATTGAACCAGAAACAAAAGAACAAGCAGAAGCAATTTTATCAAAATTAGGAATACCATCTTCTGTCGCAATTAACATGTTCTATAATCAAATCATTTTAAATAATGGATTGCCTTTTGATGTGAAAATTCCATCAAATAAAATTTTAAATGAAGATGAACTTACAAAAGAGGAATTAGCTAAAGAGTTATTAGCTGCTCATGATGAAGTTTTAAAAGGGAATACAATTCCTTTTGATCAGTTTTATGAATCATTGAAAAAGGATTTAAAACTATGAATTTTGAAGTAGAAATATCCTATAAGGCAAATTTGGATATTCGACAAGGCAAATTTGGATATTCGACACATTTATGAGTATTATGTCATGAATAATTTTGATTTGAATTATGTGAGGCACTTAATAAACGGAATTGTTTCACTCATTAAATCTTTAGAATATTTGCCAGAAAGATATCCAAGATTTGAATTACTAAAAAAAGAAACTAATGTTAGATATGCAATATACAAAAAATATAAAATAATCTATGAAATAATGGATGATAAAGTTTATATATTAAGAGTGATTCATCATTCGCAAAATATTACTACTAATTTTTTTCTTGCAGAAAATGAAATCCCGTATGTGGTAGAATCTGATTAAGAAATAGTTGAACAGGCTAAAAAATAGTCTGTTCTTTTAAATTGTCTATAAGATTTGAGAATGAAATGATTTTGGTGTATGAGTATGTTAAAATGAAGCCCTAAAAAGGAGTGCTGAGCTTATGAAAAAAAACCAACACCTCGTATTATGAATTTATTAATGCTTACAATAAGAAATATGTGAAGCATTAAGTGATATATTTGGAAGTGGTGTTACTCGTGTGGATGCCACGGGTGGTTATTCAAAAAGGTCTAAACCCATAGTTTATTTTGTGGTCAATCGATATCAAGTTAATCGAATGAAAGAACAAGTTCATGAAATCGATTCGGGTGCTTATATTATCATGAGTGAAGTTGCAGATATCTTTTCAAATAATATGGATAAAGTATAAGAAAAGTGGGGGAACTAAATTTCCTCCACTTGTTTTGTCCATAGATTTCTTGATGCGTCGCTTGGCATTCTCCAATCACCTCTAGGTGAGAAACAAATAGATCCAACCTTAACACCATCTGGCATACAGTTTCTTTTAAATTGTTGGGTAAAGAAACGATTATAGAATGTTGTGATGGCCTTTTTAATTGTTTCCTTTTCTACATCTTTAAATGCAACACAAGCTAAATCATAGATTTTCTTAGGCTCATCGTGATGTCTTAACATTTGATATAAGAAGAAATCATGAAGATCATAAGAACCTAATACTTCTTCTGTCTTCTGAGCAATCTTACCATTTTTATCTGGTGGTAAAAGCTCTGGGGATACAGGTGTATCACAAATATCCATCAATACATCATGTAATATTTCATCTTTTAAAGCAACACTTTCAACAATATAACGAACAAGTGTCTTAGGAACACTAGCATTTACCGCATACATACTCATGTGATCTCCATTATATGTACACCATCCTAAGGCAAGTTCACTTAAGTCTCCAGTACCAACAACAATCGCATTATAGGCATTGCTTAAATCCATCAAAATTTGTGTTCGTTCACGAGCTTGAGAGTTTTCATATGTAATATTATGAACTTCTGGATTATGGTGAATATCTTTAAAGTGCTGGTTTACACCATCCACAATAGAAATTTCTTCACTAGATACATGAAGTAGGTCCATTAAGATTTGCGCATTAGATTTAGTACGTTTTGTCGTTCCAAAACCAGGCATTGTGATCGCATGAATTCCTTTTGAATCATAATTGTTGATTTTAAAGGCTTCATGACATACAAGCAAAGCTAAAGTAGAATCGAGTCCTCCACTAATTCCAATCACAACATCTTTACAATGAATTTTTAAAAGACGTGTTGCCAAGCCTTGTGCTTGAATATGTAATATTTCTAAGCAACGAACAATTCTTTCATCTTGATTATTTGGAACAAAAGGATAAGCATCGATATAGCGATCAAATTCAATTTCTTCGATGGGTTTTGATGTGAATTCCACGGTTGTATAGTTTACATGGAATAAATCCTGCATACTAGTTTTATAGTGTAAGCGATCATGATTTAAATGGTCTAAATCGATTTGTCCATAAATGATTTTATCTGTATTGGTCTCACTTAAGATAGCCCCGTTTTCACAAATTAAATTGTGTCCAGAGAAAACCAAGTCACTCGAACTTTCTGTAGGTCCTGCACTGGCATATACGTATCCCGCATAACATTTAGCACTTTGATCTTTGACTAGATTTCTTCTGTAATTTGCTTTTGAGATGATTTCATTGGAAGCACTTAGATTACATAATACATTCGCTCCAGCTAATGCATGTGTTGAACTTACTGGAATTGTCACCCATAGATCTTCACAGATTTCAATACCTAAACAAGCCGATGTTGTTGTATCTTTAAATACGATATGATTTGAAACGGGAACCTTTTTATTTTTGTATGTAAAAGTTGTGTTTTCTTTTAATTCACTAGCACTCGAGAACCACCTTGTTTCATAGAATTCATTATAGCTAGGAATATATGTTTTTACTTGAATACCTAGAATATCATGGTTGAAACAAATGGCGGCACAGTTATAAAGCCTGTTTTCGATTTCTAAAGGTAAGCCTAAAACTGTAACTAGGTTTTCGGGTAGTTCTTCTACAATTTCAAATAGAACTTGTTTTGCGCTATTTAATAATGTATGTTCATAGAATAAATCCTGACATGTATATCCTGTAATACATAGTTCTGGAAATACTACAAGTTGTGTATCTGAATCCAATTCTTGGATACATTTTAAAATTTCTTCTTTATTTGCCTGTGGATCTCCAATTGAAACATTTAAAGTACAGGCAGCCGTTTTATAATATGAATAACGATGCATGTTCATACCTCATTTCCAAACATGATTATATCAAAAAAAGACGTCCATTTTAAGGACGTCTTTGATTAATGTTCACTTAGTTCGTGAAGACGATCTCCATATGCAGATTCATCTGCATCTTTCTTATCGCTTTCAGTAGCGTATTTTTTAACTAATGCACTTGATTTGTTGATTGGTTGTAAAGTACCAGCACCGGCAACACATCCACCAGGACAAGCCATACCTTCAAGTAGGTACCCGTTTAGTCTTCCAGCTTTAGCCATCATCAACATTGTCTTACAGTTCTTTAATCCTTCTGCAGCCTGAACTTTTACTTCTGTTCCAGGATGTTCTTTTTGAATCAAGTCTTTAACGGCTTTGGCAACACCACCACTGACAGCAAATCCACGACCAGCATTTGTTCCTTCTGTTAATGGATCAGAAGTAGTGATTTGGTCTAATGCAATACCTTTCGCATTGAACATACCCATAACTTCTTCAAAAGTTAATACGAAGTCAATATCACTACGGATTGATTTACGGCTTGCTTCCAATTTCTTAGCAGCACAAGGACCGATGAATACAACCTTAGCGTTTGGTTTTTCTTTTTTGATCAAACGACCCGTTAATACCATTGGAGTTAATGCCATTGAAATGTATGGTGCAAAGTCAGGGAAGTTTTTCTTCGCCATAACGGACCATGCAGGACAGCAACTTGTAGCCATAAATGGTTGTTTTTCAGGCACTTTATCTAAGAAGTCTTCAGCTTCTTCAATTGTACATAAGTCAGCACCAATCGCAACTTCCACAACATCCGCAAAACCTACCGCTTTTAATGCAGCTTTTACTTTGTCTGGCGTTACAGCTGGACCAAATTGACCAACGAAAGCAGGGGCAACAGCCGCAATGACGTCATAGCCTTCTTTCATGGCATAGATTGTTTGGAAAATTTGTCCTTTATCTACAATAGCTCCAAATGGACAGTTAACTAGACACATTCCGCAGCTAACGCATTTATCGTAATCGATTTCTGCTTTTCCATCTGCATCGGATTTGATTGCGTCCATTCCACAGCTTGCAGCACATGGACGTTCTAATTTAGTGATTGCGTGATAAGGACATGCATCCATACAACGTCCACACTTAATACATTTTTCTTGATCAATACAGCTTTTACCATTTACGATATGAATCGCATCTTTTGGACAAACTTCTGTACATTGGTGTGATAAACATCCTTGACAAGCGTTTGTTACAAATACTTTCTTTTCTGGACACGCATTACATGCGAACTTAATAATATTGATAAGGGGATCATCATAATATTTTTTCGCAATTGTACTTTCTTCAATTCCATCTGAAATGTTTGTATATTCAGTAATATCACGAACAGGCAAGCCCATACCCAAACGTAATCTTTCCCCGATAATTGCACGTTCTAGAAAAATACTATCACGATATTTTGCTTTTGTACCAGGTAAGATTTCATATGGGATTTCTTCCATACGCTTAGAATAATCTGTATTGTCATCGTACGCCATTGAAGCGATGGCAGTAAAGACCTGACGACGAAGGTCAGTTACTGAGTTATAAATTCCTCTCATATTTCCTCCTAATTCAATTCCTCATATTTACTCATACAATATTATATAGTAAAAACTATATTTGTGAAAGTTTTAATTAGTATAAAATGTTATTATTTTTTTCTAATAGTGATATAATACCGTGCGGGGTGAATTGTTTGGTAAAAATTGTATGGGATTGGAATGGAACATTATTGAATGATGTTGACTTATGTTTTTCTTGTATCAACCGTCTTTTAGTCAGTCATGATTTGAAACCTTTGGATACTCTAAGTCAATATCGTGAAGTATTTACTTTTCCAATAGAAGAATATTACAAAAGGGTAGGCTTTGATTTTGACAAAATACCTTTTTCCATGTTGGCTCACGAATATATGGAGGATTATCAAGAAAAAAGCTATGCTTGTGATTTACATTCAGATGTATTGGATGTTGTGAATAAGGCAAAGAATCTTGGCTTTTCGCAAACCGTGCTTTCTGCAAGTAAAATGGATTATCTTCTTAAACAAATGGAAACCTTGCATGTAGATGATTTATTCGATTCGATATACGGAATCAATGACATCTATGCAAAAAGTAAAGTGGAATTAGCTCATGCGTTTAAACAAACTTGTAGCCTAGATGATGAAATTTATTTTGTTGGAGATAGCGTTCATGATTATGAAGTCGCAAAAAGTATTGGTGCTAAATGTATCTTGGTGACTACTGGGCATCAAAATCGAGCAACTTTAGAAAGTGTAAATGTACCGGTTATGGACAGTTTAATGGAAAGTTTGGATTTAATTTATGAAAGAGATTAGAATCAATTCAAATGATGCAAATCAAAGACTGGATAAGTTTTTGATGAAGACTTTTCCAAAACTAGGCAAATCAATGATGTATAAGGCGATTCGAAATAAGAAAATAAAAGTGAATCGTAAACGTTGTACTTTTGATCAGAAAATCCAGGAAAATGATAGTATTTTATTGTTTTTACCTCCGGATGTTTTAGAAGAGAAACAAGTAGATACGCAATATATATCATCAGAGTTGGATGTTATTTATGAAGATGAAAATATCTTGATTGTGAATAAACCATATGGCTTATTGTCACAGAGTGATCAAAGCAAAACTCAAGATTGTTTGGTAAATCGTGTACAAGCATACTTAATGGAAAAAAACGAGTATGATCCAAATAAGGAACATTCTTTTGCTCCAAGTATTTGTCATAGACTGGATCGAAATACGACAGGTCTAGTGATTGCTGCAAAGAATGCGAATGCTTTAAGAAAAGTAAACGAAGCAATCGCAAATCGTAAAATCCAGAAGATGTATCGGGCATATGTTACTGGTACTTTTAAAGAAAAAGATTTTAGTATGTGTTATTACATTCGCAAAGAAAATACTGTTGCGAAAGTAAGTGATAAAAAATTAGAGGGCTATCAAAAAGCATTGATGGATGTGCATGTTGAAAGAAATGATGGCGAGAATTCAATATGTACAATTACACTTCATACAGGAAGATTTCATCAGATTCGAGCCCTGATGGGGCATATAAAGCATCCTTTGTTGGGTGACGTCAAATATGGATATCATGGAAAGAAAAGGCCGATACAATTGATGGCATATCGGTTGGAGTTTCATGATGTAGATTTGCCACTTCAACAAACGGTGTTTGAAATTCCAAGAGCATAGTAGGAGGTATGAATATGCAAGAATATCGATATCTATTAGATATTGCCTTAATTTTATTAATGACAAAAGCCTTTGGACTTTTTTCTCGTCGTTTACGTATGCCATCTGTAGTAGGTGCATTGATCGCAGGTATTGTTTTAGGGCCTGCGGTGTTAAATATAGTTGAGCCAAGTAAGTTGATTGAATCTTTATCAGAAATTGGTGTTATTGTCTTAATGTTTGCGGCTGGTCTAGAAACAAGTATTACAGATTTAAAAAAAGCTGGGGTAAAAGCTTTTATTATTGCGACACTAGGTGTATTAGTTCCATTAGCTGTTGGATATGTAGTTGGTGGATTCTATAATGTTGGAGCAGATGCATGGTTACACAACTTATTCTTAGGTGTTATTTTAACAGCTACAAGTGTTGGTATTACGGTAGAAACATTAAAAGAAATGGGATGTATGTCTACAGAAAGTGGAAATGCGATTCTAGCAGCAGCTGTTATTGATGATGTTTTAGGTATTATTTGTTTGACATTAGTAACAGGAATGGCTGACAGTTCAGTGAACATCGGCGTTGTCATGTTTAAAATTTTACTATTCTTTGTGTTTGCCGTTGTTGTTGGGGTAATTTTACACAAAGTATTCTCATGGTGGTTTGAACATGATTCATGTGGTGGACTACAAAGATATTCAATCGTATCATTTGCGTTCGCATTGATTATGGCATTCTGTTCAGAAGCATTCTTCGGTGTAGCGGATATCACTGGTAGTTTTGTGGCTGGTTTGATTCTTTCGGGTACTAGACAATGTGATTATGTAACAAAACGTATTTCAACATTATCTTATATGTTGATTACACCTGTATTCTTTGCGAGTATTGGATTAAAACTTTCTCCAATCACATGGAATGCCAAACTTATTGAGTTAGTTATTGTATTATGTGTGGTTGCCGTTTTGACAAAAATTATTGGATGTGGTTTAGGTGCTATTGTATGTAAATATACACCTACACAAGCTATTCGTATTGGATGTGGTATGATTAGTCGTGGAGAAGTTGCCTTGATTGTCGCAAATAAAGGTATGGCATTAGGTATTTTACCTGAGGTCTTTGTGACTCCAGTATTATTGTGTGTCGTTTTCACAACGGTTATTACACCAATCTTATTAAAAATCGTATACAAAAAGAAACCGAATGATGCAGATTTTGTACAAACTGCAAATTGTTAATAATGTTTTCACATTGAGTCTTTATACTTAAAGTATGAAGACTCTTTTTTTTATGCTTATCATTACTTTTTTAATCAAACCATTTCAATTATCGACTTTGTATGTTGTACTCTTTTTATACTTTTTGGCGAAAAAGGACTATGTAACAATGTATATTGAAAAGTACTGGATTTTTCCATCTATACTTCTTTTATGTTTTTGTTCTAATTATGTGCCATTATTCAATCGAGTATGTACAAGTCTTGTTTTTCTTTTGGTCAGTGGAACTATTAAAATTATTAGAACTGAATGGATAGGCAGTGCAGATGTTTGTTTTTTTACTTTTTTTGGCTTTTATTTAGGAATGGAAAGAATGCTTGTAGCTTTATATATTAGTGTTTTACTAGGCTTTTTGTGGATTTTATATAAAAAAAAGCATATCCTTCCGTATTTATCCTGTTTATCAATCGGTGTCTGGATCGCTTATCTGAAAGGATATACAATTTTTTATTTTCTAATAAATCTTTTTTCTTGAGGACAAGTTATATCAATGTCATTAAATTGAATATGATGACTTTGAAGTAAGAGTCCCGTATTATTAATTCTTTTACCTCCATATAAGGAATCGTTTAAAATGGGATGGTTCAAAGAAGCACATTGAACCCGGATTTGATGTTTTCTTCCTGTTAGAATCGTTACTTGAATCAGCGAATAATCTTTATAGTTTTTAAGTGTGTTAAATATTGAAATACTTTCTTTTCCATTTGGATGGACGATCATTTTCTTGGCATTATGACGATCTCTTGCGATATTTGAAACAATCTTTTTGTTTTTATAATTTGTATGACCTTGAACCAAGGCAATATAGTCTTTTTTAATGTGATGCTCTTCCATGTTTTTGTCACAATATGCCTGGAAGAATGGATGCTTACAAAATAAGACTAAACCACTCGTTTCATAATCAATACGATGAATAGCTTGAGCCGGATATTTGTTTCCATTTAATTGCAGATACCCGTTAATACGAGCTTGTAGAGTATCTTGGCTGTTTCCATCATCGTGTACTAATAAAAATGGAGGTTTAAAGGCTGCTATTAAAAAAGCATCTTCATATAAAATGTTTACAGGCTCATAGTTGATTTCAACTTCTTTTTCAGGATAGTTAAAGTAGATGGTTTTATTGTTTTCATCTATTTTTAAATGTTTTTTATGGGCTTTTGAAATACAAAAAGTCTCAAAAATCTCTTGAGAAGTTGTTGTATATTGCATGTAGTTTTCGTTTAAATTTTTTATGAGCATATCAATAGATTATTTTAATGATGCGTGTCATAATGTCAATAGAAGAACAGGAGGAATACTTATGAAAATCTATAAGAATTTAGAAACTGGTAGCGTTGTTGAAGGATTGTTGATGGATGTAGTTCCTAGTGGATATCGTGAATTAAAAGCTGGTGAAGTGGATGCAGCACAAGAAAAACATGTTCCACAAGTAAGTGTAGAAGATAATAAAATTAAAGTTGTAGTTGGAAGTGTTGAACATCCTATGTTAGAGGCACACTATATCACTAATATTTGGGTGGAATATAGTGATGGAACTGTGGATCGTGCAGGTTTAGTCCCAGGAATGAAACCAGAATATGTTTTCGATTCGAAAGGACGAACAGGTAAAGTAACTGTGTACGAGTATTGTAACTTGCATGGTTTGTGGAAAAATGAAATGGAGTTGTAATTAAAATGTAAAAATAATGACAGATTGTTGAAATAAACAATCTGTTTTTCTATAATAATCATATGTATAAAGAAAAGTTAAGAGAATCGTTTAAAGTTTATGATGAAATTGTTTTAAAGTGTTTTTGTGGTATTTTTATTGGTGCTATTGTTGCGATATGTGAAGTCATTTTTGGTAAAGGATTAGAATGGATCTTGAATTTTAGAGAGCATATGGGATGTATTATGTTGCTTGGACTTCCTTTTGCAGGATTAGCTATTGTGTTCTTATTTGATCATTGGGGAAGAATATCTAGAAAAGGCATGGGACTTGTTTTTGAGGTTGATCAAGGAAAGAGTGATTGGATTCCACTTCGTATGGCTCCATTTATGGTGATATCCACATGGATTACCCACTTCTTTGGTGGTAGTGCGGGTAGAGAAGGTGTTGCGATGCAGATTGGAGCTACCGTATCGCATTATTTTGGTAAGTATTTCCGCTTTAAAAACAGTGGTGTTATTTTTATGGTTGCAGGTATGGCAGCTGGTTTTGCCGGATTGTTTGGTACGCCAATTACGGCTATTTTCTTTGCCTTAGAAGTTTTAGTGGCTGGAACTTTGAAATATCGAGCTATGTCTTGTGCAATTCCGGCTGGTTTTACGGCAGCTTATGTTTCTAGCTTGTTTGGATTACACAAGAGTACTTTTAAGATAGGAAATATTGCTGAACTAAATATGGAATTATCCATAAAATTATTGGTATTAGGTATTTTATTTGGCATGATAGGCGGCTTATTTGCGTTCTTTTTGAAACACACAAAAGCTTTTGTCACAAATAAAATCACAAATCCCTATAAACGTATTTTTATGATGGGTGTGCTTGTGGCACTTTTGTTGTTTGTGTTTGGTCAATGTCGTTATTCAGGTGTGGGTGAAAACTTGATTGTAGCATCTTTTACATCGGAAAAGATTTATGGATATGACTGGATCCTAAAGCTTGTCTTAACGATTTTAACTTTATCTGCAGGATTCCAAGGTGGTGAGGTTACGCCATTATTTGCGATTGGATCGAGTCTTGGGGTTATAATTGCACCTGTATTTGGTTTAAATCCTTTATTTGTAGCAGCATTAGGATATTGCAGCGTTTTTGGAGCTGCCACAAATACATTTTTAGCGCCTATTGCGATAGGCATGGAAGTTTTTGGATATCAGTATTTTCCGTTCTTCTTTATTGTATGTGCTATATCTTATATCGCAAATCAAAACGAATCAATTTATGCTTTGCAAAGACAAGTCAGAGAATGATTTGTCTTTTTTTGTAGTGCTTTGAAAACGCATACAAATTTAAGAGAACAAGTAGATTTTATTTGAAAAAGTGATATACTTTAGTTATATAAAGAGTATTATTAGGAGGATGATTATGAAACAGAATAATATGCTCGCCATGATTTTAGCGGGGGGCCGTGGAACACGTCTTTTGGAACTAACTAAAAAGAATGCGAAACCGGCTGTTTATTTCGGAGGAAAATATCGTATTATTGATTTCCCGCTAAGTAACTGTGCGAATTCAGATATCAATGTTGTAGGTGTTTTAACACAGTATGAGTCTGTAGAATTAAACGCATACGCTGGTGCTGGTCAAAGATGGGGACTTGATGCACGTGGAAGTGGTGTTTATGTTTTGCCACCACGTGAAAAGGATGGTACAAAATTTGACGTTTATCAAGGAACAGCCGATGCCATCACACAAAACATTGACTTTATTGATAAGTTTGATCCTGAATACGTTTTGATTCTTTCAGGTGACCACATCTATAAGATGGATTATGCGGATATGTTATCTTGTCACAAGGCAAATAATGCCGATTGTACAATTGCGGTACTTCCGGTGCCAATGAAGGAAGCTAGCCGTTTCGGTATTATGAATACAGATGATGAAGGAAGAATTGTTGAATTCGAAGAAAAGCCAGAACATCCAAAGAGCAATTTAGCTAGTATGGGTATTTATATCTTTAACTGGAAACAATTGCGTAAAGAATTGATTTCAGATATGACTGCAGAAGGTAGTCACCATGACTTTGGTAAAGATATTATCCCTAACTTCTTAAACGCAAATAAACGTTTGTATGCTTATAAGTTTGAAGGATATTGGAAAGATGTTGGAACAATCGATTCATTGTGGGAAGCAAATATGGACTTATTAAATAAGAACAATGAATTGAATTTAGATGATCCAAACTGGAAAATCTATACAGAAGATATTCCAACTTTACCTCACTATGTAGGTCCAACTGGAAAAGTTGAACATTGCTACATCAACCAGGGAGCTATCATTCGTGGTGAAGCAGTAGATTCAGTCTTATTCAATAATGTTGAAATTGATGAAGATGCATATGTATCTCAAGCTGTGTTAATGCCAAATGTCAAAGTTGGTAAAGGTGCAAAAATCTATCGTGCTATCGTTGCTGATGGTGTGAAGATTGATGATGGTGCTGTTGTTGGTAGTCCAGACAGTGATGAAATCGAATTGATTTCTAAGAGAGTAAAGAAGGGTGAATAATTATGTGTAACGCTTTAGGAATAATTACTTACAATGATTCTTCTGTATATGTAGAAGGTATGCAAAAATATCGTCCAATCGCTGGATTCAGTTTTTTAGGACGTTATCGTTTAGTTGACTTTGCGATTTCAAATATGTCAAATTCAGGAATTGATGATATTCAAATTTATGTAAATGGAAATCCTCGTTCTTTAATTGATCACGTTGGTACTGGTCGTCACTATAATATCAACTCTAAACATGGACACTTATCATTAGTGCCTGTATATACTGAAGGTGGAACTTCACGTTTTACCACAGATATTTCATGTTATGCAGAAAACATTCATACAGTTATGGAAAACCACAATGATTATGTTGTGATTGCTCCTGTTAATATGCTTTATAAAGGAAACTATGAAGAATTGTTGAAACAACACATCGAAAGTGGTGCTGAAGTATCAGTGTTGTATCAACATGTAGATAACGCAAAAGAAAACTACATTGGATGTGATGTACTTCAAATGAATAAACAACGTGGTGTATTAAGTATTGATCAAAACTTAGGTAACTATAAATCTAGATATTTATCTTTACAGACTTACATCATGTCAAAAGAAATTTTTAAAACATTAGTTGAAGAAGCACAAGAAACAAGTTCAATGTATTGGTTTAAAGATATCTTAAATGATAAATGTGTAGATATGGATATCCGTGGATTGAATTATCGTGGACACATTTATGTAATTAATGATTTGAAATCCTATTATGAAAGTAATATGCAATTCTTAACGGAAGAAAAAATGAAAGATATCGCAGATCCAGAATGGCCTGTATATACTCGTACAAGCGATTCAGCTCCAGCCATTTATTTGAATGGTGGTACTGCAACAGGTTCATTGATTTCGAATGGTTGTGAAATCAGTGGTGTAGTTAAGAATTCTATTGTTGGTCGTTCTTGTAAAATTGGAAAAGATGCATTGATCGAAAATTGCATCATTATGCCAGATGTAGAAATTGCAGATGGTGCTCACTTAAAGAATGTGATTGTGGATAAACATTCTAGAATCGAAAAGAAAAAAGATTTAGCAGGGTTAGAAGAACAACCTTTGTATATTGGTAGAAGGGAGAACGTTTAATGGCATCAATTTTGATGGTTGCTGGGGAAGGATTACCATTCATTAAGACAGGTGGACTTGCCGATGTAATTGGTTCTTTACCAAAAGCACTTACTGAAAGAGGACATGAAGTAAAGGTTGTCATGCCTTTATATAAGAAAATTAGTGATAAATACTATAATGAACTTCATTTTGATTGTGAATATTCAGTTTCAATTAATTATCATGAAGTACCCGTACGTGTATTCTCAAAAGTAGTAGATAATGTATGTTTCTTCTTCATTCAACATCAAGGTTACTTTGAAAGAGATTCATTATACGGTTATCAAGATGATGGTGAGCGTTTTGGTTATTTCCAAAAGGCTGTTATTGAAATGTTGAACCAGTTGAATTACTGGCCAAATATTATCCATTGCCACGACTGGCATACAGGTATGATTCCTTGTATGGTTAAAGAAACTCACGATGCAGATCCTAGATATCGTGCAATTCGTTTTGTGTATACAATCCACAACATGGCTTATCAAGGAAATTTCGGCCCTGAAATGCTAGATAGTTGTTTAGGATTACCATACTATTTGTTAGACAATGGTAATGTACGTTTTGATGGTGGTATTTCATTTATGAAGTCTGGTATTTTATATGCGGACAAAGTTACAACTGTATCACCAACTTATGCACAAGAAATTTTATCGCCTCAATATGGTGAACACTTAGAAGCTGTATTGAATATGCGTAAATATGATCTATGGGGTATTGTAAACGGTATTGATATCGAGTTATGGAACCCTAACACAGATCCAGAAATTCCATATCACTTTAATAAAGTGAATATTGCGGCTCAAAAGAAAAAGGCAAAAATGGCTCTACAAGAAGAACTAGGATTAGAAAAGAATCCTGATGTTATGATGGTAGGTGTCGTTTCTCGTTTGACTTGGCAAAAAGGATTCTATCTATTGATGGAACAATTAGACGCATTATGTGCAGCTCCAATCCAATTGGTTATTTTGGGTAGTGGTGAAAGTCAAATTGAAAACAAGTTCCGTGAACTTGAAGATGGAAATAAAGGAAAGATTTGTTTCTATTATGGATACAATGAAAGTTTGGCGCACCGTATCTATGCGGCAAGTGATTTGTTCTTGATGCCTAGTTTATTTGAACCATGTGGAATTTCACAATTGTGTTCTATGCGTTATGGTACTTTACCTCTTGTTCGTGAAACGGGTGGTTTAAAAGATACGGTTGATGCATACAATGAATATGAAAAATCAGGAAATGGATTTAGTTTTGAAAACTACGATTCGAATGAATTGATTCATACTTTATATTATGCTTGTGACGTTTATTACAATCGTAAAGAGGATTGGGAAATGTTACAAAGAAATGCATTGAATACAGATGTGTCATGGCAACAAAGTGCTAAAACATATTCTTTGTTGTATGATGAATTAGTTGACTAATGAGAATTCTTGTTAGTGCATGTTTATTAGGATATAACTGTAAGTATAACGGAAAAAACAATTTAAATAAAAAAATTGTAGAGCTTTTAAAAGATCATGAAGTAATTCCTGTATGTCCAGAGATGCTTGGAGGACTTTGTTGTCCTCGTATTCCTTGTGAAAAAGTAGGAGATAGAATTTTGGATAAAGAGGGAAATGAATGTACAAAACAGTTTATCAAAGGGGCAGAAATTGCTCTGAATATAGCGAAAGAAAAACAAGTAGATATTGCGATTTTACAAAGAAGATCACCTAGTTGTGGATATTCTGTTATTTATGATGGGACTTTTACAGGTAATCTAGTAACTGGTAGTGGTGTCTTTGCACAAATGTTGCAAGGTTTAAATATACCGATTATGGAAGCGGAATCAGAAAAATTCGTTTAGGTATTGTTTTCTTTGGCAAAATGTCATAAAATACATTTAGATTTGATTTAGGAGGATAATTATGAAACAAGTAACTGTAACTGTAGTAGATCCAGTAGGTCTTCACGCACGTCCAGCAACTGTAGCTGTTAACGCTGCTAGTAAATTTAAAAGTGAAATCAATGTAGCTTTCAAAGGACGTGAAGTAAACATGAAATCTATCATGGGAGTTATGTCTTTAGGAATTCCTACACAGTCAGAAATCACAATTAGCTGCTCAGGCGAAGATGAAGATGCTGCAGTAGCTGCAATCGAAGAAGTATTGCGTGCTCAAAAGATCATTGCTTAATTAAAGAAAGTCTCATAGTTTTATGAGACTTTTTTATTTCAAAGTTAGAAAAGAAGGAGAATAAATAATGTCTATTGTTGAAGAAAGATATTCAAAATGGTTAAACCATGAAAATTTAGCCCCTCAATACAAACCTGTTTTAGAAGCAATGGATGCAGAAGAAAAAAATGATGCATTCTATACTACAATTGAGTTTGGTACAGCAGGTATGCGTGGTCTTTTAGGTCCGGGAACAAACCGAATTAATATTCATACAATTCGTAAGGCAACTCAAGGATACGCAAATTACATTAATGAAAATAACGGTGGTGAAGCTGGTATTGCGATTGGTTATGATAACCGTCACATGTCAAAAGAGTTTGCGTTTGATTGCGCTGACTTATTAGCAAAGAACAACATTAAATCATATGTGTTTGAATCATTACGTCCAACTCCAGAATTGAGTTTTGCGGTACGTCATTTAAATTGCTTTGGTGGTATTATGATTACGGCCAGTCACAACCCAAAAGAATACAATGGATATAAATTGTATGATGATAAAGGATGTCAGTTGATTCCATGTTTAGCTAGTCAGGTTATTGATAAGGTTAACGCAATTGAAGATGAATTGGCAATTGATGCAAACTGTACAGAAGAGCAAAAGAAATTAATTACAGTTATTGGTAAAGATGTGGATGAAGAATACTACAAAAATGTATTAAGTATTCAATTGAATCCTGAAGTTAAAAAAGATATTAAAATCGTATTTTCACCAGAACATGGAACTGCTAATATTCCTGTTCAAGAAGTTTATAAACGTGCAGGATATACTTGCATTCCAGTTGTAGAGCAATGTAGTCCAGATCCTGATTTCTCTAATACACCTACACCAAACCCAGAACAAGCGGGTGCTTATGAATTGTCATTAAAATACGCAAAAGAAAATCAAGCAGACTTAATTTTAGTTTGTGACCCAGATGCTGACCGTATGGGTGTTGGAGTATTGCACAATGGTGAATATGTTGTATTAACAGGAAACCAATCTGGTTCTGTTGAAATTGAATATATTTGTTCACAACTTCAAAAACAAGGTAAAATGCCTGAAAATCCTGTAATGTTCAATACAGTTGTTACAAGTGATCTAGGAGAAAAAGTAGCTTCTGATTATGGTGTTACAACAGAAAAAACTTTAACTGGATTCAAATTCATTGGTGAAAAAGTTGCGAAATATGAAAAAACGCACGAAAAGAACTATGTATTTGGATATGAAGAAAGTTATGGTTCATTAATTAAACCTTTTGTACGTGATAAAGATGCTCCTCAAGCTTGTTTGATGCTGGCAGAAGCTTGTGCATTCTACAAAGAACAAGGTAAAGATTTGGTTGACGTATTAGATAGCTTATATGACCGTCATGGTACATATGAAGAAAGTCAAGTTGCGTTATCATTAGCTGGTGAAGCGGGTGCTAAACGTATTAAAGAAATCTTAGCTAACTTAAGAAAAGATGCTCCAACACAAATTGGTGGTACGAAAGTTGTTCGTAGTGAAGACTATAAAGAATGTGTAATCAAAGAAGGGGATAAAGTAACTGAACTTACTGGATTCACTAAATCGGATGTATTAAAATACTATCTTGAAGATGGAAGTTGGATTGCGGTACGTCCTAGTGGAACAGAACCAAAATGTAAATTCTACTATTGTATCAAGGGAGCTTCAAAAGAGGATGCTCACAACAAAACAGTTCATTTCCAAAAGGCAATGGATGATTTGATTGCCAAGTAGTATTAAAGGATGTCTAAGGGCATCCTTTTTTGATTTTTCATAAAAAAAGAATCTAGACTTATTTGTCTAAATCCTTCAAGAATTGTTCTAAACGAACAACAGCTTCTTTGATGTGATCTATGCTATATGCATAAGAGATACGGATATATCCTTCACCACTTTGTCCAAAAGCGTTTCCTGGAACACAGGCAACTTTTTGTTTTTGTAGTAATTTTTCACAGAACGTTTCTGAATCCAGTCCTGTCGATTGAATGTTACAGAAAACATAGAATGTACCATGAGGCATATTTGTCTTTAGTCCCATACGATTGAGTCGGTTGACTAAGAAGTTTCTTCTTTTTAGATAATCATCTTTCATCATCAATACATCATCATAGCCGTTTTTAATGGCTTCGATACCTGCGTATTGAGACATAACAGGAGCTGACATGATTACATATTGGTGAATCTTATTCATAACAGAAGAAAGTTCTTTGTTGGCCATACAATAGCCTAGACGCCATCCTGTCATCGCATATGCTTTTGAAAAACCATTTACGACAATAATTTGAGATTTGATTTCGTCAAATTGGGCTAATGATGCAAAAGGCTGATCAAAGCTTAGTTCGGCATAGATTTCATCACTCACAACATATATACCGGATTCTTTGATGATATCAACAATTTTTGCGTAGTCCTCTTTTGTCATGACACCACCTGTAGGGTTGCTAGGATAATTGATAATCATAGCTTTTGTCTTTGGTGTGATGACTTTCTTTAAATCTTCTGGAAGAATTTTAAAGTCATTTTCTTCTTTTAACTGTAAAGGGACAACAACACCATCACTTAGTATAACACTTGGTGCATAAGCAACGTAGTTAGGGTCTAATACAATAACTTCATCGCCTGGATTCAACAGGGCACGCATACATAAGTCAATGGCTTCACTACCACCAATTGTGACAATAACTTCATTTTCAGGATCATATGTTTGATTGTAATGTTCCTTATGGAATTTACAGATTTCTTCACGAAGCTCCAACAATCCACGATTGGCTGTATAGTGAGTGTGTCCTGTACTCATGTAGTGAATCGCATTTTCACAAATGTGCCATGGCGTAGCGAAATCGGGTTCACCAACACCTAAAGAGATAACGCCTTCCATTGTGCTTGCTAAATCAAAGAATTTACGAATTCCACTTGGTTTGATAGATGTTGCTTTTGTAGATAAACTTTTCATTATGGAGTCACAACCAATCTTGATTCTTTATCTTCCGGTTTGTCAATCATGACAATACCACTTTGCTTATATTGTTTTAAGACAAATAATGTCTTTGTGGAACGAACATCTTCAACACAGGCAATCTTATCTGAAACAAAGCGAGCCACTTCAAACATGGTTTTACCTTGTACTAAACATAAGAAATCACAATCTCCACTTAATAGATACATTGTATCTACTTCTGGATAGTTGGCAATTAATGCTGCTGTCTTGTCATAGCCTCTATTTCTTGTAGGTGTACAACTTACTTCAATATAAGCTAAAACTTTTTGATCTTTTAACGCTTTATTGTAGTTGATAATTGTGTGATAGCCACAAATAATTTTGTTTTTTTCTAAAGATTGAATCTCTGATTTTATACTTGCTTCATCTTCATTCAAAATATCCGCTAGATCTTGTGAAGTTAGACGAGCATTATTTTCTAGTAAATCTAGGATTAAACTTTGATTCATTTTTAATTCCTCCTTTTGAATATAATAGCACAATTAAGGTTATGTAAAAAGTGTGAAAATGCTTGAGAATGAACTGTAAATAGTCTAAAATATAAGTGGTTGTTAGTTGTAAAAAGTTTTACTTGTTAGAGAATTGACAAATCAACAGTAGGCTTTTATAATAACAATGGTATTTAAAGGAGGATTTACTGACATGACAGTAAAAGTTGCGATTAACGGTTTTGGACGTATCGGACGTTTGGCATTCCGTCAAATGTTTGGTGCTGAAGGCTACGAAGTAGTAGCTATCAATGACTTGACTAGCCCTAAGATGTTAGCTCACTTGTTGAAATATGATTCAACTCAAGGAACTTACGCTAAGGCTGACACAGTTGTTGCTGGTGAAAATTCAATTACAGTAGATGGAAAAGAAATCACTATCTACGCAGAAGCTGATGCTTCTAAATTACCTTGGGGTGAATTAGGAGTTGACGTAGTATTAGAATGTACAGGATTCTATACTTCAAAAGCTAAAGCAGAAGCACACATTAAAGCAGGTGCTCGTAAAGTTGTTATCTCTGCTCCAGCAGGAAATGACTTACCAACAATCGTTTACAATGTAAACCACGAAACATTGAAACCAGAAGATACAGTAATTTCTGCAGCTTCTTGTACAACAAACTGTTTAGCTCCAATGGCTAACGCTTTGAACAAATTAGCTCCAATTAAATCAGGTATCATGACTACAGTTCACGCTTACACTGGTGACCAAATGACATTAGACGGACCTCAACGTAAAGGTGATTTACGTCGTAGCCGTGCTGCTGCAGTTAACATTGTTCCTAACTCAACAGGTGCTGCAAAAGCTATCGGATTAGTTATCCCTGAATTAAACGGAAAATTAATCGGATCTGCTCAACGTGTTCCAACTCCTACAGGATCAACTACTATTTTAGTAGCTGTTGTTGACGGAGAAGTTACAGTTGACCAAATCAACGCTGCTATGAAAGCTGCTACAACTGAATCATTCGGATACACTGAAGAACAATTAGTATCTAGTGATATCGTTGGTATGCGTTACGGATCATTGTTCGATGCAACTCAAACAATGGCTCACTCATTAGGTGACGGAACTACTCACGTACAAGTTGTTTCTTGGTACGACAACGAAAACTCTTACACAAGCCAAATGGTTCGTACAATTAAGTACTTCTCAGAATTAGCTTAATAATTGTAAGACTTTTAAAGGAATCCAATAGGGTTCCTTTTTTTGCATGCTTAACTAAAAAGTGCAAATCAAAACCTTGAAATAAATAGGTAAATCATGTATTCTAACCTTTAGAGATTGTGAGGTGTTAGCGATGGGTATTCGACATCGTTTGACGGATTCTGAGCGTGATGATTTAACAAAAGATGTAGACGATTTAGATGCTGTTTACATGGAAAAATTAAGAAAAGATGGAATTGACGAAGATTTATTAGCTCAGTTTCGTGATTTAACTTTAGAATTAGAAAAGGATAAGGAACAAAATGGATAGTAAGACAATGAATGTAATGATCATAATTGTATTGACATTAGTATTTATCTTAGTGCCAATGATTATGAAAAAAGTTGTATGGAAGAAGTTATTAGTTCAATTGAACAATGAACAATATGACGAATTCTACAAAACATTAGATACAGGAGCATGTAAATTCTCATATCAGGCATTTAACCGTGAGTATATGCGTTTAAGTGGTTATTTGGCACAAAGAAATGATGCGAAAATCGAAGAACAATTTGAATTGTTGAAAAATATGCGTATTTCAAATAAACAAAAGGCTAGTGTCGCAACTCGTGGATTTTATTATTATTTAGAAAAAGGAAAAATCAAAAAAGCAGAGGGCATGCTTTCTTATGGAAAAAGCTATATTGATGAAAAGACATTCAAGAATATGCAGATTCAATTCAGCATATTAATGAAGAAAGAAGCCAAATATATTGATGACTGTAAAGAAATTTTAAATGGTATGTGGGATGGTAAGTCCGAACTAGACAACAATAAAAAATTCCCTGTTGGAACCATTCAATATTTAATTGGGCTTCAATATTCTTATTTAAAAGATGTGGATCATATGATGGAATACTTTAATCCTGCATTAGAAAATTTAGCGGGTACACCATATGAAGAAGATATTCGTCGTATCATGACTAATTTACATGTAGGCTGACCATTTGGTTAGCTTTTTTTTTCATGTTTTGTATTGTATAATAAACAATATGAATTGGAGGACATTTTATTATGAAATTATATAATAGTTATTCTCAAACCATTGAAGAATTAAAACCAATCGAACCAGGAAAGATTTCCATGTACGTATGTGGACCAACGGTCTATAACTATCCACATATTGGAAATGCTCGTCCTATCGTTGTATTTGATACATTAAAAAAAGCATTGTCTGCACAAGGCTATGAAGTGACTTTTGCTTCAAACTATACAGATGTAGACGATAAGATCATTAAAACGGCTATTGAACAAAATGTTACTGAAAAGGAAATCACAGACAAATTTATTGTTGCCTATAACGATGTACGTAAAGGTTTACATGCAGATCTTCCAGATTATGCACCTCGCGTTACAGAAACAATGGATCGTATTATCGAATTTATTGATAAGATGGTTAAAAATGGTTCAGCTTATCAAGTGGGAGGCGATGTTTATTTCCGAGTTAATAGTGATAAAAAATATGGAGAACTGTCTCATCAAAGTATTGATGATCTAATGGTTGGTGCTCGTATTGATGAAAATGAAAAGAAGGAGAATCCATTAGATTTTACTTTATGGAAAGAGACAACGGAAGGAATTAAATGGGATTCACCTTGGTCAAAAGGACGTCCAGGATGGCATACAGAATGTGTGGTTATGATACAGGATGTATTTAAGAAAACATTGATTGATATCCATGGTGGTGGTTTAGATTTAAAATTTCCTCACCACGAAAATGAGATTGCTCAATGTGAAGTATGCAACGATACACACTTGGCAAATATCTGGGTACACAATGGTATGATCAATATCAATGGTATCAAGATGTCAAAATCATTAGGTAATGTATGGTGGGCTAAAGACTTGATCGCAAACCATGGAGGAAACTTAACTCGTTGGTTGATGATTTCTACACATTATCGCGCTCCACTAAACTTAAATGAAGAGGCATTTTCAACTTCAAAGAAAGAATTAGATAAGATTGCAGCTGCTTATAAACAGGCTTGTGTAAAATTGGCTTTATCAAATGCTAAAGAAACAACTGCATTTGATGAAACGTATACTTCATTTATTGATGCATTAAATGATGATTTAAATACACCTAATGCGATCAGTGTTGTTTATGAAGTCGTTAAAAAAATCAATCAGGCGGTTCGTCAAAGAGAAATCGATGTTGAAAATTTAGCTGTTTTAGTACATACATTAGAAAAGATGCTTTATATTTTAGGTATTGAATTTGATAAGATCACAATGAGTGAAGAAGATAAAGAAATGTATCAAAACTGGAGAAGTGCAGTTAAAGAAAAAGATTTTGAAACAGCGGATACACTTCGTGCTGCATTGATTGAAAAAGGAATTCTGTAATGGAAATTGTAACGGAAAATGCGACAAGTCTAGCATGGATTGGTGATGCCGTTATGTCTTTGGCTGTGCGCGAACACCTTCTAAGTTTAGGGTATCGCAAGGCCCATGTCCTTCAGAAGAAAAACGCTGTAATTTGTAGTGCTAAAGGGCAATCTGTTATGTTGAATACAATGATGGATGAAGATTTCTTTACCGAGGATGAGAAAACAATTCTTGCACGTGGAAGAAATGCGACGATTCATTCAAAGGCTAAAAATGCGACACACAAAACATACTTAGAAGCAACCGCATTAGAATCTATGTTGGGATATTTATATTTATATGGACATCAGGATAGACTTAAGGTTTGTCTAGATAGAATAATTGAGATAGGGGACAGTCTATGATCGTATATGGAAAAAATGTGTATTCTACACTTCAAAATGATCCGGATTCAATCGAAAAAGTATATGTACTTCAGGGATTGAAAGACGCAAAGCTTTTAAAATCGATTCAAAAATCAAATTTAAAGGTAGAATATTGTAATCGTGCAAAATTAGATAAAATTGCTAATTCGACACATCATAATGGAGTTGCGGTAAAAGTAAGTGAAATTGAAACATATAGTATTGAAGAATTAGTTAGACGAGCTAAAAAGCCTGGCTTATTAGTGGCTTTGGACGGTGTTCAAGATCCACATAATGTAGGTGCTATTTTAAGAACTTGTGATTGTACGGGTGTTGATGGTGTCATCTTGACGAAACACAATAGTTGTGGATTAACTCCAACGGTTGTTAAGGCAAGTACAGGAGCTGCTTATACTGTACCTGTTTCGATTGTGACGAATTTATCGCAGACATTAAGAAACTTGAAACAAGAAGGATATTGGGTTGTTGGTACAGATATGAAGGATGCAAGAGAATATCGTGAAGGTATGTATGATTCACCAACTGTATTGGTTATAGGATCTGAGGGTCAGGGTATTTCAAATCTTGTAAAGAAACAATGTGACTATATGGTGTATCTACCAATGGTCGGAAGTATCACTTCATTAAATGCGAGTGTTGCAGCAGCTGTCTTGATGTATGAGGTATACAACCAAAGAAATCCAATCAAATAAGTCGATTTTTTATAAAATCGGCTTTTTTAATGTCTTTTTCACATCGCCTCGTTATAATGGATTTAGGTGATAAAGATGAATATATATGAATGTATATACATGGTTCAAATGAATGATTTTACGGAAATGAAAAATTTGATTCAATACTATAGACCTATGGTGACGGACATATGGGCGGATGTTTTTGTACGAAAGACAAACACAATTCTTTGCGAAAAAGAAGAATTCTATCGTCATGCCGATTTATTGTTGTATCATTGTATATTTGAATATCGAATGGATCGTGCACTTTCGTTTTCAGGATTTTATAGGCGTTGCACTAAAAATAAGGCCTATGATATTTTGCGTCATAGCATAAGAAAGCAGTGTTACTTAAATCAAACCTGTATTAGTTTAGACCAAAGAATTCGGGAGGATACAAAACTATACTATGGTGATGTGAACATGTTCGATTCATTGGAAGTTCATGATGTTGTTTTAGATAAACTCATGTGGGAATATACAAAAAATCGTATCAACCGAGTTTTTGGTAAAGATTATGTACAGATCATTGACTTTCGAATGGAGGGCTATACTTTAAAAAATATAGCGGAAGAACTTGGCTTAAGTGCTTCAAAGGTAAGTTTTATGTTTGAAAAGGTAAAAAAGTGGTATACGACAATTGACAGTTGACTGGATAAAATGGTACATTTATTGAGTTAAGGAGCGTGAAGGAATTGGCAGATAAAGTTGTTTTGACGTGTACAGAGTGTTTATCAAGAAATTATACGACCCCAAAGAATAAGAAGACCAACACGCAACGTCTTGAAATTAAAAAGTATTGTCCAAAGTGTGGCAAGCATACTTTGCATAAGGAAACAAAGTGAGGAATCCATATGAGTAAAGAAAAAAAAGAAAGAACATATTCACCATCAAAAGTGTTCAAAGAATTAAAAACTGTTAAATGGCCAACATTTAAAGAATTAATGTCATCAAGTGGTTTGGTAATTGTATTTACAGTATTATTTGGTTTGTATTTCTTTGTTTGTGAGGTTTTATCAAGCGGTCTAGTGAAAATGATCGTTGGCGCATAGGGAGGAAAATATGTCAGAGTTAAAAAAAGAATGGTATGTAGTAAATACATATGCAGGTCAAGAAAATCGTGTAAAAGAAAACTTGGAACGTCGTGTAAAAACTATGGGTCTTGAAGATTCTTTGTTCCAGATCGTCGTTGCTGAAGAAAAAGAAATTGAATATAAAAATGGTAAACCAGTAGAAAAAACACACAATCTATTCTCTGGTTATTTATTAGTACAAATGATCATGACAGATGAAGCTTGGTATGTTGTACGTAACACTCCAGGTGTAACTGGATTTATTGGATCAAGTGGAAAGGGTGCTAAACCATTCCCAGTAGCTCAAGAAGAAGTTGATGCTGTATTACGTCGTCTAGGACGTCAGGATGTAAATGTTCAAGTTGATTTTGAAGTGGGAGACCGTGTAGAAATCACAAATGGAGCTTTCAAAAACTCCGAAGGTGTTATTGAAGCTATGGACGAAGAAAAGAAAGAAGCTACAGTTCTATTAATCTTATTTGGTCGTGAAACACCAACAGAAATTCCATATATGGATCTAAAGAAAGTCGACTAAGACTTTCTTTTTTTAGGTGAATTATGAAAACTTTAGTATTTGACTTAGATGGCACAATGTATCGTGGGACGCAGATCATTGAAAGTGCTCATCAATTTTTAGATTATTGTATCCAAAAGAACATTCCATTTATTTTTTTGACAAACAACTCGATGCGTACCCCACAAGAAAATGTAAAGCATATGGAAGAGATGGGATATACAAATATTAAGCCAGAGATGTTTTATAATAGTGCTATGGCAGCTAGCCAATATGTTAAGAAACATTATGAAGGGAATAAAGCTTATTACATTGGAAAACAAGGCATGAAAGATGCATTGAATCAAGAAGGTTTTATTATTGATGATGAAAATCCAGATTTTGTCTTTATAGGATTGGATAAAGATGCCACATATGCATCTTACTCAAAAGCTCTATCTTTGATTTTAAATGGAGCCAAAATTATTGGTACAAATAATGATCGTATTTTAGCAAAACCAGGTGGATTTGAAGTTGGTAATGGCAGTGTCGTAGATATGTTTGAATATGCAGCTAATCAAAAATCCCCTCGTATTGGTAAGCCAAATCGAGCGATTCTTGATTTGTGTTTAGAATATTTTGGTTTAAAAGAAGATGAAATTGTATTAATTGGTGATAATCTAGAAACGGATATTAAACTTGGGTATGAACAAAATATTGAAACGGTGCTTGTACAGACGGGGGTTCACAACAAGGAAGATATTGAACGACTAAAAATTTATCCAACTCATGTAGTGAATACGTTGATGGATTTAGTAGACTATAATTTTGACTAGTATTTTTATTGAATTATTGGTATAATCGAAATATCGTAGAAGGTGTGATGAAAAAATGAAAGATATATTAAACGTGGTTTTAATGACATTATCTGGTGTTATTATTATATTGACATTATTACAAAGTGGTAAATCAGACGGGTTGTCTGCTGCCTTTACAGGAAGTGGAGATTTGAACTTGTTTGCGGTACAAAAAGAAAGAGGTCCTGAAAAAGTTATCTCTCGTTTAACTTTGTTTTGTGGGATTTTGTTCTTTGCGATTGTGATCGCATTGCAGATTGTGTAATTAAAAGACCGTTAAGGTCTTTTTTCTGTTTTAAAGGAGGAAAAAATGAAAGAAAAGATCATTCAATATCTAGAAGAAAAAAAAGAATGTAAAATACGCGATTTAGAAAAAATAGTAAGACCTAAATCAAGTAAAGAATTTACAGAAATGGTGAAGTCTTTAAATGAATTAGAAGATGAAAAATTGATTTATAACGATCATACAAGCCTATATTTAATTGATGATATACATTTTATGGCTGGAAGTGCAAAAGATATTTCCAGATATGAAATTGCCGTCTTTAATGAAAATAATAAGGTGTATGTTCCGAAAAATAAAAAGATGAAGATCTTTGATAAAGATGAAGTTTTAGTGCGCTTAAAGCCAGAACCATCTTTGATCAAAGTGTTTAATCATGGATTGACAAATATTACAGGAGTTATGATTGTTAAAGAGAAGAAAACATTCTTCTATAGCGATTTAGATTTACACTGTTCAATTCGTGTAGTCAATGAAAAAGAATTTAGTTTTAAAAAACGTACAAAAGTTGTATGCCAAATTGTGAAGTATGCAGATCCTCTAGAAGTAAGGATCATCCAGGTCTTAGGACATCCAGACGATGCAGGCGTAGATATTAGTGCTATGCTTACAAGCAACCAGGTTCGTCAGGTATTTAATGGGAAAATTGTAAAAGAGTGTAAAAGAATCCCGGCAAAAGTACAAAAGGATGAACTTGAAAATCGTAAAGATTTAAGAAATCTATTAACTGTCACAATTGATGGGGATGACGCCAAGGATTTTGATGATGCGATTTCGATTGTGAAAAATGAAAAGGGATATTTATTGTATGTACATATTGCCGATGTTTCACATTATGTAAAAGAAAACAGTGCCTTTGATCAAGAAGCCTATTTACGAGGAAATTCTATATATGTTTGTGATCGAGTTGTGCCTATGCTTCCATTTGATTTGAGTAACGGTATTTGTTCATTAAATCCAAATGTAGACCGTTTAACGATTACTTGTGCTATGCAAGTGGATGAGAGGGGAAATCTATTAACATATAATGTCTTCCCGAGTGTGATTCATTCCGATAAGCGCTGTACATATAAAAAGGTAAACGCATGTTTAGCTGGAGATGAAACTATATTAGAAGAGTATGCAGAAGTTAAAGATTTATTGTTTACTTTAGAGTCTTTGGCTAAATTATTAAAGAAACAGTCACACAATCGTGGATGTATTGATTTTAATACCAAAGAAGCAAAGATCATTATGGATAAAAATGGCTATCCTGTAGATGTAACAGTTTTAGAGCGCGGTTTTGCCGAACAAATGATTGAAGAATGTATGATCTTAGCCAATGTTTGTGTGGCTCACCATATGCATGTGAATAAAATTCCAAGCATGTATCGTGTGCATGAAAATCCAGACCCTAAAAAAGTTGCGACAATCTGTACCGTTGCGAATTCTTTACGTATTCCATTTGATTTCTATCCAGATGAAGTAAATGCTAGCCAAATCCAAAAATTCTTAGAATCGATTCAAGATGAAAATGCATATGAAGTCTTGTCTATGGTAGCTTTGCGTTCTATGCAAAAGGCGCGTTATGATGCGCATTGTTTAGGACATTTTGGCTTGGCGCTTGAAGAGTATTGTCATTTCACAAGTCCAATTCGTCGTTATTCAGACTTAGTTGTACACCGCATGCTGCATGCGTATTGTTTTAATGAACAAAAGCGTACACCATCAAATGATGAAAAGAAAATCGAAAAACAGGCTTTCCATATTTCTGAAAAAGAAAGAGATGCGATTATGATGGAAAGAATGGTGAATGACTATAAGAAGGCGCAGTTCATGGAAAAAAGAATTGGTCAAGTTTTTGAAGGAACAATTGTTGGTGTGATGAGTTTTGGTTTCTTTGTGGAAATGGATAATACAGTGGAAGGACTTGTTCCAGTTCATACTTTATCAAATGACTTCTACGATTATGATGAAGATACAATGACTTTAAAGGGACAGACACATGGTAAAGTGTTCCAAATGGGAATGCGTGTACGTGTTGTTTGTACGGATGTCCAAAGAGAAAAAGGACAAGTGACATTTAGTTTGTTAGAAAGAAGAAATCATGATTAAGGGAATTCACCATGTTGCATTTAAATGTGAGACCCAAGAACAATAGGATGAAATGATTTGTTTCTATCATGAATTATTAGAACTTCCCATATTGAGAAGGTGGGATACAGGCATTCATTTAGATTGTTTTAATAGTTGTATTGAAATATTTTTGAATGGCACAAAATCAGTTGGGGAAGGATGTATTCGTCATTTTGCGTTTGCGACAGATCATGTGGATGAACTTGTTGAAAAAGTTCGTAATGCTGGCTATAGAGTGAGTGTGGAGCCTAAAAATGTAGATATGAAAACAAATCCAGTTTCTCCAATTCGAGTGGCCTTTATTGAAGGTCTGCTTCATGAATCTATCGAATTATTTTGTGAAAAGGCATAATTGGTAGGTTTTCTGTCCAAGTTGGTACTTGATTTGCACTAAATATTTTCTTTGTTAGAATGGAATCAGTTAAACAAAGGAGTGATTGAGATGAATCAAGTTCAAGGCGTAAAAGTAAATAAAAATTTCAATCTTTTCTTTGTACATATGTAAACTGGGGTGAACTATCATTCCAGTTTTTCTGTGATTTCAAGAGCAATAATGATGAGGAGGATGATTGAAATGGATCAGAATTTTAATAAGGTATTTTGGGATGCATGTGCGAATGGAGATTTCCCAATGGTTTGTTCTCAAATCAAAGCAGGAGCGGACGTAAACTATCAGAATGGTGATGGCCGTACTGCATTGATGCGTGCAAGTAAGCGTGACCGTAAAGATGTTGTGCAGGTTTTACTTGATAATGGGGCTGATGTGAATATTTCAGATAATAAAGGGAAGACAGCTTTAATGACAGCTGCAAAAAAAGGCAATAAAACAATCTTAAAGGCTTTGATTGATGCAGGTGCAGATGTAAATGCCAAAGATGACAGAGGACGTACAGCTTTAATGCGTGCTTGCTTATTAGGACAAGATCGTTGTGTTGAAGTATTATTAGATGCTGGGGCAAAAATCAATGATCAAGATGAGGTAGGTCGTAGTGCTTTAATGGAAGCTTGTATTGCGTTTAAGCGTGACACAATTCACTTATTGCTTGAAAGAAACGCAGATGTAAACTTATTTGATAATAATGGTGTAACTGCATTGATGCGTGCAGCTTATGGAGGATATCCAAGTTTAGTGGAAAAATTATTGGCATATGGCGCTGATAAAGATATGACAGATAAACAAGGTCGCGTTGCATTAGATTATGTTCGTGAACACTGTAGAGCTCAATTAGAGCCAATCTTAAGATGAGGTTAAGCGTATGAGAGATTATCAGAGTTTTGAAGTACGTAACGTAAGCGTAATCGGACATAGTGGAGCTGGAAAAACAAGTGTTCTAGAAGCTATGTTATATTATACAAAGGCAACAGATCGTTTTGGTAAAACAACAGAAGGAAGTTCAATGATCGATTTCGATGCTGAAGAAATTCGTCGTGGATTATCTGTTTATACAACAATTGTTCCAATTGAATGGGAAGATAGTAAAATTAATTTCATTGACACACCAGGTTATTTAGACTTCGTTGGTGAAAAACAAGGTGGTTTTGCGGTAGGTGATTCAAGTTTAATCGTAGTTAATGCCAAAGATCCTTTACAATCAGGAACTAAATTGGCTTATAAACAAGCTATAGCTGAAAAGAAGCCTACAATTTTCTTTATCAATAAGTTAGATGAAGAACACACAAGTTTTGATGCAAGTTATCAAGCATTGCGTGAAGAATTTGGTAAGAGTGTTATTCCATTTGAAGTTCCTATCGTTGAAGATGGAAAAATTGTCGGATCTGTAAATATCATTAAAAATAAAGCTTGGTATTATAGTCCGGAATTAGCTGATAAAGCATGCCCAGTACCTGAATCTATGCAAGAAGAAGTGGCTCTTTATAAAGATCAGATTGCTGAAGCCGTAGCGATTGGTGATGATGAATTGATGGAAAAATTCTTCTCTGGTGAAGAATTTAGTGATGCAGAATTAAAACGTGGTGTGCGTATTGGTGTACGTAATGGTGAAATTTGTCCAGTATATTCTGGTAGTGCCGTCAATTCAATTGGCATCCAACGTTTGATGGATTTAATCGTTGATTATTTCCCAACATACTCAGAAAGAGGTATGTATACAGCTACAACTCCAAATGGTGTTAAAGTTGAATTGTTGACAAGTGAAACAGAAGTTTTAACAGCACAAGTATTTAAAACGATTATGGACCCATTTGTTGGAAGAATCAGTTATGTAAAAGTATTGAGTGGTGTACTTGCAGCGGATAGTACAGTTGTGAATGCCAATAATGGTAAACCTGAAAAAATCAGTCAAATCTATATCGTTAAAGGTAAACACCAGACAGCAGCTGGTAAATTGTTTACTGGAGATATTGGTGCTTTAGTAAAACTACAAAATACTAGAACAAACGATACATTGTGTGATAAAGGCAAATTGTTGATGGCAGATCCAATCACATTCGATACACCGATGTATGGACAAGCTGTTGTACCTAAGACTAAAAATGACGAGGATCGTTTATCAAATGGACTTGCTCGTTTACAGGAAGAAGATCCAACATTTAAAGTTGTAAACAATCCAGAAACAAAAGAAACAGTGATTTATGGTGTGGGTGATCAACACTTAGATGTCATTGTAAATAAATTAAATTCTAAATTTAAAGCTGAAGTTGTTTTAAGTGATCCAAAAATCACATATCGTGAAACAATCACAAAGACAGCTGTTGGTGAAGGTCGTCATAAAAAACAATCTGGTGGACATGGTCAATTTGGACATGTATTTGTAGAATTTAGTCCAAATCCAGATGAAGAAGAAATGGTATTTGCAGAAAAAGTATTTGGTGGAGCTGTTCCGAAACAATATTTCCCAGCTGTAGAAACTGGACTTCGTGAATGCTGCCAAAAAGGTCCTTTAGCAGGATATAAGATGGTCAATGTGAAGACAACATTATTAGATGGTAAATATCATGATGTTGACTCAAGTGAAATGGCATTTAAAATGGCTGCTCATTTAGCTTATAAAGACGCGATGACTAAAGTTCGTCCAATCTTATTAGAACCAATCATGAATGTTAAGATTCGTGTTCCAGATGAATTTACAGGAGCTGTAATTGGTGATTTGAATAAACGTAGAGGTTCAATTATGGGTATGACTCCAGTGGATTCAGATCAAGAAATTGATGCACAAGTTCCAATGGCAAATATGTCTAGATATTGTGTTGAATTAAGAAGTATGACAACTGGTTTAGGTACTTATACAATGGAAATGGACCGTTATGATCCAGTGCCAGAACCTTATGCTTCAAGAGTGATTGAAGAAAGCAAAAAAGATAAAGAATAGGACATACGTAAAAAGAGGTGCTCTAAAATAGTGTAGGGTTATGTGAAAATACCGGCTTTAAATTATTGTAGGGTTTCCGTATTAGGTTAAGAAAACTTAAATTTATGAATTTACTAAAAATGGGTCATATTCACCACTTTGT
>OJKO01000045.1_pt1 | contig 58209 bp, 58 predicted proteins | sample 1596541 | NCBI WGS metagenome assembly OJKO01 (sample SAMEA4350163, study PRJEB24818) | metagenome | biome: human; feature: gut; material: faeces | place: Denmark | collected 2013-09
ATAGTTTACTCCCATAATAACACCACCATTCTATAATCATTATACTATGCAAAATAAAAACCCTGTAAAACAGGGTCACGAAATAAATATCCTTTTTTATCGTGTCCTTTTTACAGGGTCCATTTTACACTGTAAATATGCTTTTTTAGAACCATCACCTAATTTAAAATACATTTTACACGTTTCTCTCCATGTATCATATGTAAATCCAAACATATATTACCTCTCATTTACGTTTCATATTTATAATATGAGTATGATTTACCCATTCAATATAATGAAACTTTTATTCTTCTCCCATAAATATAGTATTATTATATCATACAATCATTCTAATTATGATATTCCTCAACACTAACATTACATTTCGGTACAGCATTAAGATAACATCAAAAGGAACCTGTGGTTCCCTTTTTTTAATCTTGACAAATAATCATACTATTCTATAATCTACTTGTAGGTAGAAATACCTTATCAGTACGGCTCCTGCCGCCACAAGTGTAGGGCGTTAAAGTATGGAAGGGTGGAAATCCTTCCTTTTATTTTCCAAAAGAAAAATCCTCTAGGTCATACCTAGAGGATCTTTTTACTTCCCTATACAAAATCTCTTAAACAATTCATCAAGTAAATCTTCTTTAGCCTGTTCACCTAAAATCTCTTTTAAGTTCTCCCAGCTATCATATAAATCAGTCACAATCAAGTCTGTAGGAATACCATCCTCCATGGCCTGAATCGCAACATTTAATGACTGTGAAGCTTTCTCTAATAACTGTACCTGTCTTTGATTCGCAAGTACCTGTGCCTGAGAATTAGTAATAGCGCTAAAGTCAAATTCATCTTTAATATGTTGAATGAGTTCATCTATATGATTCTCTTTAGCACTAATATGAATACCTTCTGTATCAATCACACATCCCTTATCAGACTTATTGATTAATACAATTCTATTTAATCCTTCAGTACGTTCTAATAGTTCCTTATCTTCTGCTTCTAGAGGTCTAGAACCATCTAATACAACTAATACTAAATCAGCCTGATCAATCAAAGATAAAGACTTCTTAACACCCATATGTTCAATCTTATCTTCTGTTTCTCTAATACCTGCTGTATCAATCATATTCAATACAATATCATTTAGACGAATAGAACCTTCTACTACATCTCTAGTCGTTCCTGCAATATCAGTTACAATTGCTTTATCTTCTTCTAATAATGCATTCAATAAACTAGACTTACCTACATTAGGTTTACCTACAATGACAGTAGAAATACCATCCTTTATTAAATGCATATTCTTAGAACGATCAAGAATATCATCCATCTTCTTTCTTAAAGATACAGAACCAGGTAACAGCTTTTCAGCTGTTAGTTCTTCTATATCTTCATATTCTGGATAATCAATGTTTACTTCAATCTGAGTAATAATCTTAATCAGGTCTTCTTTTAAGTCTTTAATGAAGTTTGTGATATTCCCCTGTATTCCTTTTAATGCGAGTTTAGCTGCCTGATCATTATTCGCTGTAATTAAATCACTAATCGCTTCTGCCTGGGATAAATCAATACGTCCATTTAAAAATGCACGCTTAGAGAATTCTCCATGCTCAGCCATTCTCGCTCCTTTCTTTAAACATAAAGAAAGAACTTTATTCGTAATAAAGACACCACCATGACAGTTGATTTCTACCATTTCTTCACCAGTAAATGTATGTTGTCCACGATAGATAGAAATAAGTACTTCATCTACTTTCTCTTCACCATCTACAATATAGCCATAAGAAATAGTCTGAGACTTCTTATTTAGATTACCTGTAAAGAAGCTCTGAACAAAATCAATACACCCTTTACCTGATATACGAATAATAGAAATAGCGGCTTCTAATCGAGATGTCGCAATAGCACAAATAATATCATCATTCATACTCATACCTCCTTAAGTGTTCTTTTCTTATACTTATAGAACCAAATAAAATTAACCAGACCTTTAATAATACCTGAGAAAGAAATAACCCACCAGATACCGTTTAAATGGAATGTATTTAAGATTAATAAAATAGCCGGAATACGTCCTAGAGTGAATATAATGCTGGTGATAGAAGGAGGAATTGTTTCTCCTAACCCACTAAAGGCTCCAGAAATCATTAATTCTAGAATCATAAATGTCTCTGATAGACCCACTATACGTAAATAGTTCTCTCCAATTTGAGTTACCATTAAATCATCAGTAAAGAAGCCATAAATCACATGAGGGAAGAAGACCATCAAGCTTGTACATACAATACCCCATAGTATAGAGAATACCAGCATTGTATGATATCCTTTCTCCACACGATCATACTTACCAGCTCCATAGTTCTGACTAATAAAGGCATTAATAGATGTCTGGAATCCAGTCGCCATACACCAAGAAATATTTTCTACCTGTGTACCTACCTTCTGTGCTGCAATAGCTGCATCTCCAAACTCAGCGACAAAAGCAGCCACTACCATTGAACATACAGAAAATAACATGCTCTGTAATCCTAATGGAAAACCAATTCTAAGTATATTCTTATAATAAATCTTTGAATAAACCTTCTTCAATGAAATATGTTTAAGTAGTGTATTCTTCTTAAAGTTATGTCTCATAAATAATAGGAATACAGAAACTTGAGCTAATACTGTCGCAAGTGCTGCACCTACAACACCTAGATCACATACAAAGATAAAGAATGGGTCTAGGATAATATTTAATAACAAACCAACACTATTACACTGGAATGGTGTCTGACTATCACCAGAGGCATTTAAGATACCTGTCATAATAATATTTAAGAAGTTAAAGATAATCAAACCGCATGTAATACGTAAATAGTTAATAGCCTGATTAACAGTGGCTTGTGATGATAATCCAAATAAACCAATAAAGAAACTTGAAAATACAACTGTACAGAAAGAGAATAATAGTGCGAATATAATCCCTAACTGAATAGCCGATGAAGCATAATCTGTAGCTGCTTCTTGATTACCTGCACCTAATGAATGTCCTGTTTTAACTTGTCCACCCTGTGTCGCAATCATTGCGAGGCCCTGCGATAACCAGCTAAACATACCTGCTACACCAACTGCTGCAATAGAGGAAGCACCAAGTTTTCCAATCCAAAGCATATCAATCAGTGCATAGGCCATTTCTAGAAATGATGTACCAATAATAGGTAGTGTTAATTTTATAAGAAGAGGGACAATACGTCCTTCTAATAAATTCAATTTTTTCATGTGCATCTCCCTTCCTATCCATTCTATCAAAAGAATTTAAAAAAAAGAAGGCAGAGCCTTCTTTAATCAACATAATAAATTTCTAAGTAACGGTTTTTACCTTCACCGTGTGACTGTGTTGCAAGATGTGGCATTTCTGCAATCACCTGATGAATTACTTTTCTTTCATCAGCTGGTAGAGGATCTAACTTCATATTGATCTTAGAATGTTGTACTTTCTTACCAAAACGTTTAGCCATTGCAGCAACCTTCTGATATCTCTGTTCTTTATAACCATTGATATCAACAGAGATTTCAATACGCTGTTTGAACTGAGTATTGACAGCACTCTTAGTAATGAAGTTTAATGCTCTTAAAATAACACCATTCTTACCAATCACAACTGAATTATTACTTGTTTCTACATTACAGTAGATACGATCATCCTGTTTGAAGACAGTAGTCTGTGTTTCGAAACCTAAAGAACTTAATGTTCTTTCTACGAACTGACCTATATATTCTTCAACCATAGATTCACACCATCCAGCAATAACAACTTTCTTACTGAATAATCCCTTATGAACTTCAACAACTTCATAATGGAATTCTTCTGGTGTAATACCTAAGTCCTGACAAGCATGATTCAATGCTTCTTCTTCTGTTTTAGCTTCATAAGTATTCATAATGATTACCTAATTACATGAGCGTCTTTCTGATTTTCTTGCTTTTCAATATACTGAATCTGAATAAATACTGTTCTAACTACAGTAATTAAGTTAGTTGTAATCCAATAGAATGACATAGCTGTTGGCATGATTAAACCAAAGTAGATGATCATTAATGTCATTACGATATTCATAGTCTTCATCTGGTTCTGCTGAGCAGAAGGTTTATACTTCTTGTTTCTCTTCAACATTAAGTTGTTGATTTCGATAGCAAAGAACTGAGATAAAGCCATAACTAAAATAACAACAATATAAATGAATTTACCACTAGTAATCTGAGATAAAGGTGTTAAACCTAAATTCATACCAAATGCCTGTGATGTATACAAGATCTGGATTCTCTGAACAGCACCATACATTGCGAACATGATAGGTAATGTTAAGAAAGTCCATAATGAACCAAACATAGAAACGTTATTTTTCTTGTATAAGTTCATAATTTCATTCTGCATACGCATCTGACTAGTCTGATCATTCTTACCACGATATTTGTTCTGGATTCTTTCCATTTCTGGCTGAAGCATCTGCATCTTCTGTGTAGAAATAGTAGACTTGATCATAACTGGTAAGATAATCAAGTTGATAAGAATAGTCATTAAGATGACACCCCATAAGACATTACCTGTCCATGAAGTGATTAATAGGATTCCCTTTGCGATAGGAATTGTAAGAATAAAATCAAAAAATCCTGCCTTTAGTGACCATGGTGTTGATTCAGTGATAGCACGGCTTGCTAATAAATGACCGCTCTTGTCAACATTACTTGTACACCCTGTAAAAATGAACACTAAAGCAATCACCGCAAAGATCTTTAAGTACTTCTTTGTACGAGGATCTAATACCATTTTTACTTCTCCATTCTTTTTTTCATTTTTAAATATAGATTTTGAAGAGATTTCTTGTTCTGTTCAAAATCATTCTGAGAATAGGGTTTTCTAACAATCAGAATGTAATCATTATGGTCTTCTTTTGTGAACAATTCATGAACCATCATTCTTACTTGTCTCTTAGTCTTGTTTCTGGCAACGGCATTCCCTATTTTCTTACCGACTGATAAACCAATACGCATATGCTCTAGATCATTAGGATTCCAATATAAAACAAACTCTCTATTCGCTACGCTTTTTCTTTTCTTTATAATGGTTTCAAATTCAGTACTTTTTTTTACACGTAATTCTTTTTTCATATTTCTTTTAGAAAAAAAACCACATTAAAGTGGATTTTTTTTTAGGCAGATAATACTTTTCTTCCTTTTTTACGACGTCTAGCGATAACTTTACGTCCGCCTACAGTTGCCATTCTAGCTCTGAAGCCATGAGTCTTAGCTCTTTTTCTTTTATTTGGCTGATATGTTCTTTTCATTCTTTTTACACCTCCAATATGTAGCTACTTTTTTTATACTACATAACATATGCAGTGTCATTATATGGGAAATACTATTTTAAGTCAATATTATTTATAAGAAATTTTGGCTTATATTCAACAGTTTTTGCTTCTTCACAGCTATTTTCCACACTTCATTCCCCATCGGAATTTATTCATTCACATATTGTGTAAAACCATCATTTTTCTCCTATATAACATATTTTTTTATGTGCACAATAATCTGAATAAGACGTGAATAGAGGAAATACCGCACATATATGCACATAAAACATGGTGCAACACTATTTTTTAGATATTCTCAATTTTTGTGAATAAGTGTGAAGAATTCAAAAAATAGCGTTAAGTTCACAATAAAAATGTGAATATCTCGTGAAAAAGACTCTGAAAAACGTATGAATAAGTACTTATTCACCATTTTTTGTGCACATCATTACTGTGAATAGTCAATATTCACTAGTCTTTATTCCCATTTTCTTTTATAATGAAGGGTGCAAAGGAAGGTGAATATATGGACAACTTGAAGCAGTTCTGGACAGAAACCCTCAATCGCTATGGAGAAAACAGTGACGATAAGATCGTATTCGACTCAATATTCACCCAGACAGAGGCTAAAGAACTGCAAAACAATGAATTAATCATTACTATAGAATCGGTTTTTAATAAGACCTTTATAGAGGATGCAAGTGAACAACTTGAAGATTTCTTCTATGAAGTATCTGGTATTAAAGCCACTATAAAGGTTATGACTACCCAGGAATATGAGAATATGAATAAGGCAAAAGCCCCAGTAGTGGAAGTGAAAGAAGAAATAGATGATTTTGATGATCATTTAAGTGCTGAACTCACTTTTGATAACTTCGTTGTGGGTAATTGTAATAGAATTGCTCAAAACGCCGCTTTGGCAGTCGCCTTAAAACCTGGTACATATAATCCTTTATTCCTTCATAGTAATTCCGGACTTGGAAAGACACATTTGTTGAATGCGATTGGAAACTATGTGAAAAAGAAATTTCCAGGTAAACGTATTCTTTATACAAATGCCGAAGCATTTGTAAATGATTACGTAGAAGCAATTGGTAATAATACGATTGCGACATTTAATCGTCGTTATCGTAGTGTTGATGTATTATTGATTGATGATATTCAGTTTATTGCGAATAAAGAAGGAAGTATGGAGATGTTCTTCAATATCTTCAATACGCTCCAACATTCAGGAAAACAGATTGTTATTACAAGTGATAAACCTCCTGTTGAGTTAAAAGGAATGGAAAACCGCCTTGTTTCTCGTTTTAGACAGGGTTTAACAGTGACTATTGATAATCCTGAATTTGAAACAGCCAAGGCAATCTTAAAGAAAAAGATTGAATCACGTATGATTGATTATCCTATTGATGAAGAAGTACTAGACTTTATTGCATCTCATTTCAATAAGGATGTTAGAGACTTAGAAGGTGCTGTGACAACACTTCTATTCTATAAAGTAGTATGTGGACAAAATCTTGATCATATCAGCTTGGATTTCGCATTAGAAGCATTTGATAATCCAGATAACACAACAACTGTGACTAAAAAAGAAGCGACTCCTGATACCATTAAGGAAACAGTTGCCTCTTACTACAATCTATCCGTCACACAATTAACAAGTAAATCACGTACAAACAATATTATTACAGCAAGACATATTGCGATGTATCTTGTCAGAGAGCTCGTTCCTGATATTTCTTATATCCAGATTGGACAGGAATTTGGGGGAAGAGATCATTCTACAATCATGAAAGCTTGTTCTAAAGTTAAGAAGAAGATGAAACAGGATCCTAACTATAAAACAGCGATCAATGATTTAATGGAACGCTTAAGTTAAGCACACGTATGCACAACTTGTGCACCGTGAAAAATGAGAATTCTTTTGGAATACTCAACAAAAACGAAACTTATGCACATTATGCACAGTATTATTATAATTATTCTTTAATTAATAAAATAAATAAAGGAGAAAAAAATGGATTTTAATATTAATAGACTTGTCTTATTAGATGCACTTACTAAGGTTTCTAGAGCTGTTTCTTTAAAGAGTCCTTTACCTATCTTAACAGGTATTAAATTTGACTTATTAGAAGATGGTTTAGTATTGACTGCATCTGATAGTGATATCAGTATTCAGACTACAATTAATGAAGGTATTATTATTAACCAGACTGGATCAGTAGTTTTATCTTCTAAGTATATCTTAGAAATTATTCGTAAGATTGATGGGGATACAGTTCATATTCAGGTTGTAGATGGTACTTTAACTCGAATTACTTCTGAAAGTTCTTTATTTGATTTAAATGGTTCTAAGTCTTTTGACTTCCCACGTATTGATTTAAATAAGAATGGTAAGCACTTCTCTATGAAGTCTTATGAATTCAAGAAGATTATTGAAAAGACTTTATTTGCGACGAGTGAACAAGAAACAAGACCAGTACTTACTGGTGTGAATTTCAAAGTAGACCAGCATAAGCTTGTATGTATTGCGACTGACAGTTATCGTTTAGCTCAAGTTAGTCAGCCAATTGATGATGATATTCAGTTTAACATCGTTATTCCTAAGAAGTCTTTAAATCAGATTATTCACATTATTGAAAAAGATGAAATGATTGATCTTTATGTATCTGATCGTAAAGTATTATTTGTGATTGGTCAGTATCTTGTATTAACTCGTTTAATTGATGGTACTTATCCTAATACATCACGTTTAGTAGAAGATCAGGGGTCTTATACTATGTCTATCAATAGTTCCGCATTACTTGGTGCAATCAGCCGTGCTTCTTTACTTTCTGATGAACAGAGTAATATTGTAAAATTAACGATGTCTCCTGATGAAAACATTCTTTCTTCTTATTCACAGGAAATCGGTTCAGTAGAAGAAAACTTAACAAAAGCTTTCTATAAGGGTGAACCAATGACTATCTCATTTAGTGCAAAGTATTTAGCTGATGCGATTCGTTCTATTGGAACTGAAACAATTCAGTTACGCTTTACTGAAAAGATGAGACCATTCCAGATCACAGGATTAGATGAGAGTGATAACATCCAAGTTGTTCTTCCAGTGAGAACTTACTAGGTAAATTAAAGGGACTATTCTCTTATTTGGTTAAAATTTCGCCTGTAATTGAAATTACTAAGAAAATGAAGTTTATCTCTCCCTTGAAAAAAGGGGCTATAAACTTCTTTTTTTTATGTTTTTGTGGTATAATGTAGAAAGCAAAATTAGCGCAAAGGATGTGTGATGAAATGAAAGAAGTCTTAATACATACTGAATATATTACTTTAGGTCAGGCTATGAAGTTATGTGGTGAAGCACAGAGTGGCATTGAAGCAAAGATTATGATTCAGGAAGGTCATGTTCTTGTAAATGGAGAAGTAGACCGTAGACGTGGTAAGAAATTAAGAGATGGTGACGTTTTTGAAGTAGATCGTCGCCAGTATGTAATCCATGGAAATCAAAACGCTTAATCTGATTCAATTTCGTAATTATGAAAAGCAGACCTTTCATTTTCATCCACTGGTTAATATTATCATTGGGGATAATGCACAGGGTAAAACGAATATACTTGAAGCAATTTATCTCTTGTCAACAACAAGAAGCTTTAAGTCCCGTATGCTTGATGAAATGATCATGTTTGATCAGTCTTATACACGTGTGTCAGGTCATATTGTGAATGGTACACGTCCTTATGATTTAAAGGTTGTTGTGTCTAAAGAAGGCAAGAAGGCTTTTATTAATGATAAGGCTGTGAGTAAGACAAGTGATTATCTGGGTTATTTTAATGTGATCTTATTTACTCCTCAGGATCTGCAATTGATTAAAGGATCTCCTAAGATGAGACGTACTTTGATAGATACTGAGATTTCTAAGATTTCACCAATCTATATGTTTAACTTGAATAAATATAATAAGTTGATGAAGGAAAGAAATAAGTACTTAAAGATGCTTTATGATGGACATAAGGAACCAGATATGTATCTAGAGGTACTGAGTGAGGAGATGGCAGAATTAGAAGAAGATCTGATTCAAAGACGTATGAAGTTCATAGAGTTATTGAATGAGATCAGTGGACAGATGTATGCCTATATTTCTGGTAAAGAAAAGCTTGTTTTGAGATATCATACGCAGTTCAAGGATATTTCAAAAGAGGGTATTCTTGATAAATATAAAAAGAATTATAAGCGAGATATATTCCAAGGAACTACCGTAGATGGTATTCATAAGGATGATTTAAAAATCTTTTTAGATGAGAATGATGCAGGTATGTTTGCATCCCAGGGACAGCAGCGTTCTATCATCTTATCGATGAAGATTGCATTAGTGGAGATTGTGAAGATGCAGATAGGTGAGTATCCTGTCTTGTTGTTAGATGATGTATTGAGTGAATTAGATGAAGAGAGAAAGATGAAGCTTTTGAATCTGATTGATCATAAAGTACAGACATTTATTACAACAACGCATTTTGATTTAGGTTATCATCATTCACTCGATGATGCTTTGGTTTTAAGAATAGAGAAAGGAACGTTGAAGGAGGATAAGTAAATGGAACAAAAAGTAGAACATTATGATGAATCCGATATTCAAGTCTTAGAAGGTCTAGAAGCCGTTAGAAAGAGACCTGGTATGTATATCGGGACAACGTCTGCAAGAGGTTTACATCATCTTGTATGGGAAATAGTGGATAACTCTATCGATGAAGCACTCGCAGGCTTCTGTAATAAGATCAGAGTTGTATTATTACCAGGTGATGTTGTAAAGGTCATTGATAATGGTCGTGGTATGCCTACTGGTATGAATGTGAAGACAGGTAAGAATACAATTGAAACTATTTTTACTGTATTACATGCCGGTGGTAAATTCGGAGGAGGAGGCTATAAGGTCTCTGGTGGTCTACATGGTGTAGGTGCCTCTGTTGTAAATGCCTTGAGTGAATGGCTAGAAGTTTATGTTCACCGTGAAGGACATATTTACTATCAACGTTTTGAAAATGGTGGAACACCTGTTGGTTCTTTAAAGGTTGTAGGAGATTGCGATCAGGAAGAAACAGGAACAACTGTTGTATTTAAGGCTGATCCTGAAATCTTTACTGAAACAACAGTTTATGATTATGGTGTATTAAGTCAGAGATTAAGAGAACTTGCTTTCTTAAATAAAGGCTTAAAGCTTGTATTAGAGGATGAAAGATTAGATCCTGCAAAAGTAGATGAGTATCATTATGAAGGTGGTTTAAGAGAGTATGTGGCTTTCTTAAATAAGAATAAGACACCATTACATGATCATATTATTGATTGTGAAGATACAATGAATGATATTTCCGTGGAAATAGCTATGCAGTACAATGATGGTTATCAGCCAAATATCTATTCATTCTGTAATAATATCAATACACACGAAGGTGGAACACATGAAGAAGGGTTCCGTTTAGCTTTAACACGTGTTATTAATAACTATGCAAAGAGTCATAACTTCTTAAAGGATAAAGATGAGTCTTTAAGTGGTGATGACTGTCGTGAAGGGTTAACTGCGATTGTATCAGTTAAGCATCCTGATCCTCAGTATGAAGGACAGACAAAGACTAAATTAGGTAATGCAGAAGTAAGAAAGATTGTATCTACCATTCTTGCGAATGCATTAGATAAATTCTTATTAGAAAATCCTGATACTGCAAAGATTATCATGGATAAAGTCACATTGGCTTCTAAGGCGAGAATGGCAGCGAAGCGTGCAAGAGAAATGACTCGAAGAAAGACAGCCTTAGATGTCTCTAATCTTCCTGGTAAGCTTGCAGACTGTTCTTCTAAGGATCCAAGTGAATGTGAAATCTTCATCGTCGAAGGGGACTCTGCCGGAGGTAGTGCGAAATCTGGTAGAGATAGAAAGATTCAGGCTATTCTTCCTTTAAGAGGTAAGATCTTGAATGTTGAAAAAGCGCGTTTAGAAAGAATTCTTGGTAATGCGGAAATTAGATCTATGATTACCGCATTTGGTACTGGTATTGGTGATGAGTTTGATATCAATAAACTACGTTATCATAAGATTGTCATCATGACCGATGCCGATGTCGATGGTGGTCATATTAGAATCTTGATGCTTACTTTCTTATATCGTTATTTAAAGCCATTAATTGAGAATGGTTATGTTTATGCCGCTCAGCCACCTCTTTATTTATTAAGACATGGTAAGGATGATCATTATTTATATAGTGATTATGAGTTAGATAAACTAAAAGAAGAACTTGGTCCTAATGCGAAATATACAATTCAGCGTTATAAAGGGCTAGGTGAAATGAATCCAGAACAGCTATGGGAAACAACTATGAATCCTGAAAATCGTGTATTAAATAGAATTCAGTTAGATGATGCAATGCAGGCTGATCAGCTATTTGATATGTTGATGGGTGAACGTGTTGAACCTAGAAGAGATTTCATTAGAGAAAATGCGAAGTATGTAGAAAATCTTGATATTTAAGGAAGGAGATAGTCATGGAACAAAGAGGTATTAAAGATATACAGTTAACAGGTGAAATGAAGAAATCATTCATGGAATATGCGATGAGTGTTATTGTGGCTAGAGCTCTTCCTGATGCGAAAGATGGTTTAAAGCCAGTACAGAGACGTATTATTCATGGTATGAATGAATTAGGCTGTTATAGTGATAAGCCTTATAAGAAGTCTGCCCGTATTGTTGGGGAAGTAATGGGGAAATATCACCCACATGGTGATAGCTCTATTTATGAAGCTCTTGTACGTATGGCACAGGATTTCTCATATAGATATATGTTGGTAGATGGACATGGTAACTTTGGTTCTATTGATGGTGATGGCGCTGCCGCAATGCGTTATACAGAATCAAGAATGTCTAAGATTGCGATGGAAATGGTAAGAGATATCAACAAGGATACTGTTGATTTTGTCCCTAACTATGATGGTGAAGAAAAGGAACCTAATGTGCTTCCTTCTCGTATTCCAAATTTATTGATTAATGGGTCTACTGGTATTGCGGTAGGTATGGCAACTAATATTCCTTCACATAATTTAGGTGAAGTGGTTGATGCGATTCTTGCTGTTTCTAAGAACCCTGATATTACAATTACAGAGTTGATGGATAATTATATCCCTGGTCCTGATTTCCCTACAGGTGCTTATATTTTAGGCCGTGGGGCTATTAAGAAAGCGTATGAGACAGGGAATGGTCTTATTGTCATGAGAGCAAAGACTGATATTGAAGATATCGGTAGCAATAAAAAAGCAATCATCGTGACCGAACTACCATATATGGTCAATAAGGCACGTTTAATTGAAAAGATTGCAGCTCATGTCAAAGAAAAGAATATCGATGGTATTACAGAATTAAGAGATGAATCTGACCGTGAAGGTATTCGTATTGTGATTGAGTTAAGAAGAGATGTACAGCCAGAAGTTATTTTAAATCAGTTATACAAGTTAACTGCATTACAGACTACTTTTGGTGTCAATAATATTGCCTTAGTGAATGGTGAACCTAAGACATTGTCTTTAAAAGAAATGATTAATGTTTACTTAGAACATCAGGAAGATGTGATTCGTAGAAGAACATCATTTGATTTAAAGAAGGCAGAAGATCGTGCTCATATCTTAGATGGTTTAAAGCGTGCCATTGATCAGATTGATGCGATTATTAATTTAATTAGAAGTTCTCGTACAACAGAAATCATTCAGCAGAGATTAATGGATGAATTTGATATGTCTGAAAGACAGGCAAAGGCTATCCGAGAAATGCAGTTACAAAGACTAGCTGGATTGGAAAGAGAAAAGATTGAGAATGAATTAAATACATTATTAGAAACAATTGCAGATTTAAAAGATATTCTTGCGAATAAAGAAAGAATTATTGCGATTATTGATCAGGAACTTCTTGAAATCAAAGCGAAGTATGGTGATAAGAGAAGAACTGAAATCATTCAGGGTTCATTTGATATTGAAGATGAAGATTTAATTCCTGAAGAAGATGTAGTTATTTCTTTAACTAATAATGGTTATGTAAAACGTATGCCTATTGATACTTATAAAGCTCAAAATAGAGGTGGTAAAGGTATCAAGGGTATGAGTACAAATAATGATGATGTTGTAGACTCATTAATGAATATGTCTACTCATGATGATTTATTGATTTTTACTAACTTTGGTAAGGTATACCGAATGAAGGGATATAATATTCCTGAATTTGGTAGACAGGCAAAGGGTCTTCCTATTATCAACTTATTGAATATGGATAAGGATGAACAGGTAAAGACTATGATCTCTATTACACCTTCTGAAGTAGATGAATCACATTTCTTATTCTTTGTGACTAAGGATGGTTTAGTAAAGAGAACTGGATTACCTGAATTCGAAAATATCAGACAGTCTGGTAAACTTGCACTCACATTACGTGAGGGTGATGAATTAGTTGATGTTAAGTTAACGAATGGTAAGAGTGAAATTCTTCTTGCAGCAGCTAATGGTAAGGCTATTCGTTTTGATGAAAATGATGTGAGACCAATGGGACGTTCTGCAAGTGGTGTTAAGGGTATGAATGTAGATGATAGTCATATTATTGGTGTGACTACAAATACTGAAGGACAAAATATCTTAATCATTACTGAAAAGGGTTATGGTAAGATGTCACCACTCGAAGAATATCGTTTATCTAAACGTGGTGGTAAAGGTGTTAAGACTGTTAATATTACTGAGAAGAATGGTGAATTAGTCAGCATTAAAGCTGTAGAAGGCAATGAAGACTTAATGATCATTACAAATGAAGGTATTATTATTAGATTACCAATGGAACAGGTAAAGAGTGCTGGAAGAGCTACACAGGGTGTAAGACTTATTAAAGTAGGTGAAGGTGCTTCTGTTTCAAGTATTACAGTAGTAGATAAAGAATCGGAAGAAGAAACGACTGAAGAATAGAAGTTGTCACATGACAACTTTTTTTTTCATAAATAAATCCTTTCGCTTGTCATAGGCGGAAACCCACTGCCAATAGGTGGTGGGAGGAGCCTCGTAAATCGTTATCTATTATACCTGACTTTCAATATATTTTTGTATAGTTGCTGATGACACTTCTCCAATGCTTCAAGCAAAATAACCATCTGACCAAAATGTTTTTTCGTTCCAATACTGTTTTTGATAAGACCGAACTATACTTTTGCCATAAGTAGTATGTTGTTTCCTGCTTTGCAATTTTGACAATATCGCAAACTCTATCTGCTGTATCGTAAAAATGTATATGGTCTTTGTCAGTTTCTATCGCAATATTTTCGCAGCGCGAGTATTAGTTATATCGAGAATCTCTTGTTTAACATCATCAGCAATAGAGCCTTTTAGTAGTTGTTTACGGTATTTGGTTACTAGAACTATATGTACTTTAAGGCTGTATTTTTGTCTGTTATGACGATTGTATCTAATATCCACAGTTCACCTCAAAATATAGATATTTCGCTATAAATTATATATAATATATAGCGAAATATCTATGAAAGGAGTACATCTATGGAACAGATGACTATTACAGCCAAAATTCAAATAATCGCAGCTGAAACAGATAAGATTTTGCTTGATGAAACTATGTCTGTTTATCGTAATGCCTGTAATTATGTTTCAGACTATGTATTCCGCACTCATGACTTAAAGCAGTTTTCACTTAATAAAGCTTTGTATTCTACTTTACGAGAAAAGTTTAACCTTAAATCGCAGATGGCGCAGTCTGTTTTGAAGACTGTTATCGCCAGATATAAGACCATTCTTGAAAATCAGAATGAGTGGATTAAACCATCGTTCAAAAAGCCTCAGTACGACCTGGTTTGGAACAGAGATTATTCCTTAACACAAAACCGTTTTTCAATCAATACGCTTAATGGTCGTGTGAAGTTATCTTATTTTTCAGATGGAATGTCTAAGTATTTTAACCATTCTGTTTACAAGTTTGGTACTGCCAAACTTGTAAATAAACATGGTAAATACTATCTGCATATACCAGTTACCTATGAGATTGAAGAAAGTAATATTTCTGACATCTGTAATGTTGTAGGTATTGACAGAGGTATTAACTTTGTTGTTGCAACTTATGACAGCAAACATAAGTCTGGATTTGTTAGTGGTAAAGCTATTAAACAGAAACGTGCTAACTATTCCAAGCTTCGTAAGGAACTTCAAATGCGACATACGCCATCCTCAAGACGAAGACTGAAAGCTATCGGTCAGCGAGAAAACCGTTGGATGCAGGATATTAACCATCAGGTATCGAAGGCACTCGTTGAAAACAACCCAGAGCACACTCTCTTTGTATTGGAAGATTTGTCAGGTATTCGTAATGCTACAGAACGTGTTAAAACAAAGGACCGTTATGTTTCTGTATCGTGGTCTTTCTATGACCTAGAGCAGAAACTAATCTACAAAGCAAAACAGAATCAATCTTCTGTTATTAAGGTAGACCCTCACTATACAAGTCAGTGCTGCCCTTGCTGTGGACATATTGAAAAGTCTAACCGCAATAAGAAGATACATCTGTTTACCTGCAAAAAATGTGGTTATAAATCTAATGATGACCGCATTGGAGCTATGAATCTGTATCGTATGGGAATAAACTATCTTGCAGATAGCCAAGTACCTAATACAGTTGTAACAGAGTAAACTCTGCTGCAAAGGGTGCTGTCAACCACCCTATGATGTAACGCCACTTTAGATAGCAATATCTATTGGGGTTAAAGGTCGGAGGTGTAAACCGTTAATACGACTGGGCAGTTACAAGCCCATGACCTTTAGGTCGTGGGTAGTTGACACTATAATTAGTCCTCAAAGAGGGGAGATAAGTATGTTAGATTTACAGGTAGAAATATTTATTTTAGTAGGAATAGGCTATCTTATTTCTAAACTAGGATTGTTTAATAAACAGACTCGTAAACAGGTCACTGATTTAGTATTAAACATTGTATTACCTGTGGCTACCGCCAAGAGTTTCTTAATTAAACTCACACCAAGTATTATGAAGACGACTCTTGTGGTATTTTTAGTCTCTATTGGTATACAGGGGCTTTATTTTATTATTAATAAGACAGCTTATAATAATCAGGAAGAAACAAAGAAAATCAACTTACAGTATGCGACTATGGTATCTAATGCAGGTTTTATGGGGATGCCATTTGCACAGGGGTTATATGGTGATATGGGATTACTTTATGCCTGTATTTATTTAATTCCACAAAGAATATTTATGTGGAGTTATGGTTTGTCCCATTATACAAAAGCTGATTTTAAGACAATGGTGAAGAAAGTTGCTTTGCATCCATGTCTTATTGGGATTTATTTTGGTATAGTATTTATGATCATGTATTCATTAGGGTATACACTACCTTCTTTTGTGACGACAACTATGAGTTCTATAGGAGGATGTAATACCGCATTAAGTATGATTGTGATAGGGAGTATATTAAGTGATGTAGAACCTAGAGAGATATTGGATAAGGAGTGTATTTATTATTCTTTTATTCGTTTGATCATGATTCCAGTAATTACTTATCTATGTTTAAGATGGACATCACTTGATCATATTGGTATTGGTGTCTCTGTTGTATTGGCTGCGATGCCTGCACCAAGTACATGTGCAATGCTGGCAAATAAGTATGATAAGAACCCAGAATTCGCTTCTAAGCTTATTTTTGTATCTACTGCATTTTCTTTAGTCACATTGCCACTTATTTCATTCATGATTACTTTATAATTGATGAATAATGGTATATAATGACAATAATCTATGAACAAGGAGATTGTATATGATTGATATCGCAAGATTAAGAGAAGATCCTGAAGCTGTTAGGGAGAATATTAAAAAGAAGTTTCAAGATCATAAGCTTCCTTTAGTTGATGAAGCATTAGAATTAGACAAACAGTATAGAGCTGCTATCACAAGAGCATCTGAACTTCGTAGTATGAGAAATAAATTGTCTAAAGAAATTGGACAGTTCATGCGTGAAGGTAAGAAAGAAGAAGCTGCTGAAAATAAGAAGAAAGTTGGAGAAATGGCTGAAGAATTAAAGTCATTAGAAGAAGTTGAAAAAGAATCTGGAGATAAATTAAGAGAAGTCATGATGAAGATTCCTAACTTCTTAGATCCTACTGTACCAATCGGTAAAGATGACAGCGAAAACGTAGAAATCACTAAGTATGGTGATCCAGTAGTACCTGATTATGAAGTTCCATATCATACAGATATTATGGAATCATTTGATGGTATTGATCTAGATGCAGCAGGTAGAGTTGCAGGTAATGGTTTCTATTATTTAATGGGTGATATTGCGAGATTACATTCTGCAGTATTAGCTTATGCAAGAGACTTCATGATCAACCGTGGATTCACTTATTGTGTACCACCATATATGATTAGAAGTAATGTTGTTAATGGTGTTATGTCATTTGAAGAAATGGATGCCATGATGTATAAGATTGAAGGAGAAGACCTATACTTAATTGGTACTTCTGAACATTCAATGATTGGTAAGTTCATTGGTGAATTATTAGATGAAGATAAATTACCATATACTTATACTTCATATTCACCATGTTTCAGAAAAGAAAAGGGTGCTCATGGTATTGAAGAACGTGGTGTTTATAGAATTCATCAGTTCGAAAAACAGGAAATGATCGTTGTATGTAAACCAGAAGAATCTAAGATGTGGTTTGATAAGTTATGGAATAATACTGTAGATTTATTTAGATCTTTAGATATTCCAGTAAGAACACTTGAATGTTGTTCTGGTGACTTAGCAGACTTAAAGTCTAAGTCATTAGACGTTGAAGCTTGGTCTCCAAGACAGAAGAAGTATTTTGAAGTAGGAAGTTGTTCTAACTTAACTGATGCACAGGCTAGAAGATTAAATATCAGAATCAATGGTAAAGATGGTAAGTATTACGCACATACTTTAAATAATACTGTTGTTGCACCACCTAGAATGTTGATTGCGTTCTTAGAAAATAACTTAAACGAAGATGGTACTGTTTCTATTCCAGAAGCATTAAGACCATACATGGGTGGTACTGAAAAACTAGTTCCTAAAAAATAATGTGAAAGGAGATGTAAAATCTCCTTTTTCTTGCATTTTATAATAATTATGTTATAATCAATTTTGCCATTACAATAAACATGTCTGAACCATGTCAGGACCGGAAGGTAGCAGCATTAAGGGCCTCTGTTTGTGTGTAATGGCACTTTTTTTATATAAAAAGGAGTCATAGTATGAGCGATGAAGAATATATGGCTGAAGCATTAAAAGAAGCAGAAATCGCAATGAGTGAAGATGAAGTACCTATTGGATGTATTATTGTCTATGAAGGACAAATTATTGCACGTACACATAACCAGAAGGAAACCTTAAAGAAGGCTACAGGACATGCTGAAATATTAGCTATTAATCAAGCAAGTGAGTATCTTGATTTATGGCATTTAGATGGCTGTACAATGTATGTAACATTAGAACCATGTATGATGTGTACAGGGGCTATTATACAAAGTCGTATGAGTCGTTTAGTAATAGGTGCAAATGTGAGTAAATGGCCTGGTTTTATAGAGTTAATAGAGAATAATCCTGTAAATCATCATCCTGATGTACAACAGGGGATTTTAAAGGAACAGTGTGCTACAATAGTATCAGAGTTCTTTAAACGTAAAAGGAGGAAGTAATTATGGATTCTTATTATAGTAATAAGATGAGTTATGGTGAGTTCTTTGGTTCAATCATGAAATGGATGGCTGTCGCATTAGGAATCACTACAATCACTTCATTTCTATTCTCATTCTTACATCTTGAACTGATGTTTGGTGCGTCTTATTTCATCTTTATGATTGTATGTTCGATTATAGAAATAGGATTAGTACTAATGCTTAGTAAAACAGTCAAAGATATGGCTATAGAGAAGGCTAAGACGTATTATGTTGCTTATTCAGTAATTAATGGGATTGTGCTTTCTATGTGGTTGAATTATGTTGTACCAGGTGTAGCAGTACTTGCCTTTGCAGTGACAGCTGTTTATTTTGGTTTACTCTATACAGTGACACAGCATACTAATAATAATTTCATCGGCGTAGGAAAAGTCTGTTTAATGGCTTTACCAGTTCTTATGATTGCGTATATCTTATTGATCTTTATTTCAGCGCCAGGTCTTTATTATCTAGTCGTATTCCTTGATCTTGCAGTCTTTACTGGACTTACATTACATGACTTTAAAAACATTGAATATGCTTATGAAATTGTACCTCAGGAAGCATTAAATGGTATGGCATTACTTTGTGCATTACAGCTCTATATGGATTTCATCAACATTCTTATCGATATATTGATGTTAGTAAGTGATAATAATTAAGGTGCTAAGGCACCTTTTTTTATGTATAATAAGGAAAGGAGTTGATGAAGATGGCATATAAATCATTATATAGAACATACCGTCCACAGACATTTAAAGATGTAGCTGGACAGGAAGCAATTATTACTACATTAAAGCATGCAATAGATGAAAAGAAGATTGCTCATGCATATTTATTTTGTGGTCCACGTGGAACAGGGAAGACAACTGTCGCAAAGTTATTAGCTAAGGCAGTTAATTGTACAGGTAATCCTAAACCATGTGGTGAATGTGAGAATTGTAAACAAATTGAAAATGGAACACATCCAGATGTCATTGAAATAGATGCTGCCAGCAATAATGGGGTAGAAGAAGTAAGAAGTCTGATTGATAAGGTGAAATATGCACCGACACAAGGACAATATAAAGTCTATATCATCGATGAAGTACATATGATGTCACCTGGGGCTTTTAATGCACTATTAAAGACATTAGAAGAACCACCTGCACATGTCATCTTTATTCTTGCGACGACAGAACCACATAAGATCTTACCTACTATTATTTCTAGATGTCAGAGATTTGATTTTACACGACTTACTGACCAGGAAATGGTACAAAGAATGCAGTATGTCTTAAAAGAGGAAGGTAAGACATATGATGATGGATCCTTAGAATTAATTGCTCGACTTGCAAATGGTGGGATGAGAGATGCCTTATCTATCCTTGAACAATGTCTTGCCTATAATGATGATCATTTAAGCATTAATGATATTCATACTATTTATGGTATTGTATCCATGGATGATAAGACAAACTTATTGAAGGTTTTATTATCTAAGAATATGTCTGAGTCTTTAAAGATATTAGATAAGATGGATAAGAGTGGTATCGATATTAAGAGATTGACATTTGACTTAATTGATATATTAAAAGACATAGTTGTTTATAGGAACACAAAAGATGCTTCTATTATGTCAGTCATGACACAGAAAGACTTAGAAAACATTGTACCTTATATTACAAGTGATGAATGTTTTAGCTTTATTGATATATTGATGGATGCAAGTGAGAAGTATATCAGAGCAACTGATCCACATATTTATTTTGAACTTGCATTATTAAGATTATGTAATCAAGAACACGCACCAAGTCAGAAGATTGAATATACACCTATTAAAGAAGAAACTGTAAAACCTGTAGAAGTAAAGAAGGTTGAAGTCAAGGAAGAACCAATCGAAGAAATCATGGAAGAACCTGTCTTTGAACCAATTGAAGAAGAGATAGTAGAACCAGCTATTGAAAAGAAGGCTGAACAACCAGTACCTCAATTCAATTATGAAAAGAAAGAAGAACCAGAAACATATGAATCTGATGATAATATCGAAGTAGATCAAAGTGATATATTAAATATTCTTGTACAGGCAGATCGTAAGATCTTAAATGAAGTACAGGAGAAGTGGCCAGTGATTCGACGTTATATGGCTAATATGAATACAGCTAAAGCAGCAAGTATGTTATCACAGGGACATCCTGTAGCTGCTTGTAGAGATGGTTTAATTATTGAGTTTGAATTAATGCCTGATGTGAATGCGGCAAACTATTATAAGAATTATAAACAGTTATCATCTTTAATTAAGGATGTATTAGGACATGAATATAAATTCATTGGTATGCAGCATGATGCATGGTTAGAGATGAGACAACATTATATTCAGCTTGCAAGAAGCAAACAGCTTCCTCAGGCGAGACCAATCACATTAAAACATATTGATGGATATGATTTAAAAAGAGTCGATTTGAATGATGCACAGAAGTATGCTTTAGATATGTTTGGCGAAGATATTGTAGAATTTAAGGAGGATTAAAAATGGATTTCAATTCGCTTTTAGAAACCGCAAAGAAAATGGGTGAAACAGCCTCAAATCAACAAAAAGAATTAGAAAACAAGAGTTTTAGTTTTTCTTGTCAGAATAATTTGATTACAGGTAAAATCAATGGTAAGTATCAGATCACCGAATTACATATCAGTCAGGATCTTATGGATGATAAAGATATGTTAGAAGACTTGATGATGATTGCGATTAATCAGGGAATCAGTCAGGTAGAAAAGGAGAAGGAAGACAATATGAAATCCCTCACTGGTGGATTAGATTTATCTTCTTTTATGTAATATGGAATATCCAAAGAGTTTTGAAGAGTTAATGACATGTTTTAAAATGTTGCCAGGTATTGGAAATAAAGGTGCTGAAAGAATGGCTTATGCGATTTATGATATGTCAGAAGAAGATGTAAAAAGATTCTCACAGGCACTGACTTCATTTAAAGAAAATGTCCATACTTGTCCTATATGTGGTAATTTAAGTGAAGGTGATAAGTGTGAGATATGTGCTGATCACGAAAGAGATCAATCGACAATATGTGTTGTAGAATCTCCTAAGGATGTCTTTGCGATGGAAAAGATGAAAGAGTACCATGGTTTATATCATGTATTAGGTGGTACAATTTCTATTATGGATGGCAAGACTATGGATGATTTGAACATCATGAGTTTATTTGATCGTATTACTCCTGATACAAAAGAAGTGATTATTGCGACAAATGCGACAAGAGAAGGGGAAACAACTGCACTCTTCCTTGCAAAGCTATTAGATAAAAAAGGTGTTAATACAACACGTATTGCGCATGGTTTACCAATTGGAAGTTCTCTTGACTATGCAGATGAACTTACATTATTAAAATCATTTGAAGGTAGAAAGAAGGTCTAAGAACCTTCTTTTTAATTATGGAAAAAACATTGTAAATCACATATAATATTAATGTTTGAAGGAGCGTATGATATGAGTTTATTTATTACTTTTGAAGGTGGAGAAGGCAGTGGTAAAACGACTATTGCAAAGATGTTACATAAACAGTTTATTGAAGAAGGATATAATATCACTTTTAGTAGAGAACCTGGTGGTGTAGATATTGCAGAACAGATCAGAGATGTGATTACTGATGTTAACAATACGAAGATGGATGCAAGAACTGAAGCATTACTTTATGCAGCAAGCAGAAGACAGCATCTAGTAGAAAAAGTACTTCCTGTATTAAAGGAAGATGGTATTGTGATATGCGATCGTTTTATCGATAGTTCTCTAGTTTATCAGGGAATTGGAAGAGGTATTGGCGTAGATAATATCTACAACATGAATCTTTTTGCGACAGATGGTATTCTTCCTGATTTAACTATTTTCTTTGATGTAAAACCTGAAGTCGCTTTAAAGCGTATTACAGGGGATAGAGAAGTCAATAGATTAGATTTAGAATCATTGGATTTCCATCATAAAGTGTATGAAGGATATCAGATGATTTGTGATAAGTTCCCAGATAGAATTGTGAAGATAGATGCTTCTTTACCAGTTGAAGAAGTATATCGTCAGGTTTATGAAATTGTAAAGGATAGACTATGAAAGAATTTCTAAAAGAAACACAACCTATTTTCTATCGTATCTTAGAGAAGAGTTTTAAAGAGAATAAAAAGACTCATGCATTTCTTCTAGTAGGGGATCATACGGATGATATTGCGACATTTATTGCCCAGTCTTATATATGCCATGAAGATACACTAGCGTGTGAAACTTGTGATGACTGTATACGAATTAAAGAAGGTCTTTATCCTGATATGATTGTATGTGATGGTAAAGAGACTTCTATTAAGAAATCTGATATTGATCATATTCAGGAAGAGTTTGTGAAATCAAGTGTAGAGAATAATGGAAAAGTATATATTCTTAAAAATATTGATAATGCAACAATTCAGGCAATGAATAGCTTATTAAAGTTCTTGGAAGAACCTGTAGAAGAAGTATATGCAATCCTTACAACAAAGAATATTAATAAAGTACTACCTACTATTCAATCTAGATGTCAGGTGATTAAATTGCTTCCTGAATCTAAGCATTCTTTAGAATTAAAACTAAAGAATGAAGGGGTGGATGAAGAAGATGCTAGGGTTCTTCCTCATCTGTTTGATTCGATTGAAGAATGTAATGAGTATAAGGATAGTGAGTTGTATTTTGATATTAAGAATTATGTATTCTACTTTATTGAAGATTTATATATGAGACCATCGGATTTATTGATCAATTTACAGATCAATCTAGGTAAGAAGTATAAGAAGAATAAAGAAGCCTATGCATTATTCTTAAATCTTCTAGTATTAGGCATGAGAGATATGTTTCACGTGAAACATTCTATACCTGTATTATTTGTGAAACATAAAGATTTCTTTGAGAAGATGCCAGAAGATGGTAAAATATTACAGAAAATAGAAATCATATTAGAATATGCTGAAAGACTCAACAATAATGTCAATCTTGCATTATTATTAGATGGTATGGTATATAAAGTATTGAAGGGAGTTTGATGAAATGGATAGATTAGCGGCTGTTAGATTTAATAGCGCTGGTAAATATTATTACTTCTCCACAGACTTAGATGTTAAAAAGGGAGATAAAGTAGTAGTAGAAACTGTAAGAGGATTAGAATTAGGTGAAATCATTACAGATCTTACAGACTTATCAGAATTTAAATTAGATAACGAATTAAAGAGAATTAAGCGTGTAGCGAATAGAGCAGACATTGAAGTATATAATATCAATAAAATTAAGGCACAAAAATCATATGAAATCTGTAAAGAAATCATTGCGGAAACAAGCCTTGATATGCATTTGATCAATTGTGAATATACATTGGATGCATCTAAAGTTATCTTTATGTATACATCTGATGAACGTGTTGACTTCAGAGATTTATTAAAGAAACTTGCTAGTGTTTTTAAATGTCGTATTGAATTAAGACAGGTAGGACCTAGAGATAAAGCTAAAATTGTAGGTGGTATTGGAAACTGTGGCTTACCACTATGTTGTAACTCATTCTTAGGTGAGTTTGATGGTGTATCTATCAATATGGCTAAGAATCAGTTGCTTGCGATTAATATTGATAAAATTTCAGGTGTTTGTGGACGTTTATTATGTTGTTTAAAGTATGAAGATGAAGCGTATAAGGAAGTTAAAAAGAAATTCCCTAAGATTGGCTCATTTATTCGTTATGAAGATAAACAGTGTAAGGTTGTTGGTTTAAACGTTATTTCTGACTTAGTAAAGATTGATAATGAGGGCAGTATCTTATTTATACCTTTATCTGATGTAGATAAGAAGCCTGCACCTAAAAGGGAAAAACATATCTTAGAAGAATTAGCACCTAAAAAAGAAAAGAAACATGAAAAGCCAAAACAAAAGAAGCCAAGACAACAGCATAAACCAAAACAGAATAATCAGAAGCCAAGAAATATCAAAGGTAATAATCCAAAAGGAAAGAAAGATGAACGAAGAAATTAATCATCTCCTTGGTTATAATGATATGAAAATCATCCAGAGAAGAGATATGTTTACCTTTTCTCTGGATACTGTTTTATTGGCAAATTTTTGTGCAATCACAAAGGATATGAAGACAATCGTAGATTTTGGAACAAATAATGCAGCCATACCATTAATCTTAACGCAACGCACTCATAAGAAGATTATTGGTGTTGAAATTCAAAAGGAAGCTGTAGAGATTGCAGAAAGAAACGTAAAATTAAATCATGTAGAAGATCAGGTAGAAATTATTCATGATGATATTAAAGAGTATGTGAAGTATGCTCCTCGTACCAAAGCAATTGTCTGCAATCCACCTTTCTTTAAATTAGGAGAGAAGTCTCATATTAATGAAAGTCCTTATATGACTATTGCACGTCATGAAATTAAAATAGATCTAGAAGGTATTATTGCATCAGCTGCAAAGATTCTAGATCAGAATGGTCGTTTCTCAATGGTCTATCGTCCAGACCGTTTTATTGAAACAATTGAATTATTTAAAAAATATAGAATAGAACCTAAACGTATCCGTTTTGTCTATCCTAAAGAAGGAAAGGAATGCAATACATTCTTAATTGAAGGTGCATTCTTAGGCAAAACCGGACTAAAGATTGAACCACCTTTATATACACATAATGAAGATGGAAGCTATTCCGATGAAGTTAAACAGTTAGTAGGTGAGATGAATGTTAAATAGACAAAAAAGTTTTGAAAATGGAAAAGCGACACTTTACCTTGTACCAACACCAATTGGTAATTTAAGTGAAATGACACCAAGATGTATTGATGTGATGAAGAGTGTTAACTATATTGCGGCAGAAGATACACGTAATACAGTAAAACTATTAAATCATTTTAATATAGAAGCTAAGCTTATTTCTCATCATGAACATAATCTGCATGTTGCGATTCCTAAACTTCTATCATTATTAGAAGAAGGAGAGTCAGTTGCATTAGTAAGTGATGCGGGGTATCCAGCTATTAGTGATCCGGGGTATGAAATGGTGCTAGCAACTATTGATGCAGGATATAACGTCGTTCCTTTATCAGGATGTAATGCCTGTTTAGATGCTTTAGTTGTCTCTGGGATTGCGCCACAGCCATTCATGTTTTATGGTTTCTTAAGCCATTCAAATAAAAATAAGACTAAAGAATTAGAAAAATTAAAAAATATCACTTATACGATCGTATTCTATGAAGCTCCACATAGAATTAAGGCAACATTAGACTGTATGATGAAGGTATTAGGTGATAGAAAAATTGCGTTATGTAGAGAAATCACTAAGAAGCATGAAGAAATTCTAAGAGGTACTATTTCTGAAGTATTGGAAGTAGTAGATGAATTGAAGGGTGAAATGGTCATTGTGGTTGAAGGTGGTACTGAAGTAACTGAGGAAGAGACTTTTGACCAGACAATCACAGAACATGTTGATGAGTTTGTAGAAAAAGGCATGTCTAAGAAGGATGCTATTAAAGAAGTTGCAAAGATTCGTAAATTAAATAAGAATCTTGTGTATGAAGAATATCACAAAAAGTAAAAGGGTAATGTTTCACGTGAAACATTACCCTTTTTGCTTGGAAGACCTCATATTTCTAGTTAATAACTATAAATACAAGAAGAAAAAAGTAAAGTCATTCTTAAAAAATGACAATGACAGTTTAACATAAGGTAAATTTTAATTCAAATGGATATTTAAGAAAAGCATCTATGATATGAACTAAAAATACAAATCATATTAAAGGGACAGTTATAAGTGACTGTATAAGACTAAAATTTATTTCTAAGTAATTGATAAGCAAATACAACTTTAAAAGATAAAATGATAATCATAATATAATCTAGATTGAGTTTTCTTGAATAATACCAATCAAATAGTAAGAACAGAATAGAAAGAGATAAAAATATGATATAGACAATTTTAAATTTTTCATAAGAGTCCACCTCAATGAATTAGAGTATATTTGTTTATTATATGTATTAAGAAAATGTAAAAGTAAAATTAAAAAACTGTGTTTACACACAGTTTCAAATCAATCTTTCGTAAGCTTCTCTTTCTTTACCATTTTTCAAACGAATAATACCACAATATTTAAATCCATTCTTTAATACAAATTCTTTCATTGGTTTATTATTCTTTTCAATATCTAAACGAATAGAAGGGGTACCACTTTGCTTACATATGTTGACTGCATAATCCAATAATTCTTTTGCATAGCCATTTCCTTTATGATTATTATCAATCGCAAAACGATGAATTATACCATATTGTCTCGTATCAGTAAGCCAATGACCATTGTAGATTCTTACATAGCTAGGTTCTATTCCTATAATAAAATGCATAGTGCCATATATATGGGAGTGTTCAGAAAGAACGTAACTGTTACCTGACAAAATGTCGTCTAGAATTGTATTTATATCAGGATATCCTTTTTGCCATTGTTTAATATCATTATCTTTGAAATATTCTTTTGCCTGATTAATAAGATCCATCACACGACTTAGATCTTTAATTTCTGATGCGCGTACATGCATACCAATCACCTCATTTAAAATTGTACAAGAAATTATTTGAAATATCAAATAGTTGTATTTTAATTGTTGAAATGGTTAAATGGTATCAAAGGAGGATGTTATGTTATATCGTACTGTTAATGTTTTAATCTATATAATTTCAGTCTTATTAGCTATGTATGGCTTGCAGGCTTTTGATTTTGAACGCTTCTTAAGAAAGGGTAGAATCGGTCAGTTTTATGTCATCTATATTGTTGCGAGCGTAGCGCTCGGATACTTATTTGCACAATTTATACTTAATTTTGGGACATTAAGTTTTTATTGATTTAAAGCCAATATTTTTTAATTAATTGACTTGAATAATATGAATAAAATGATAAAATAGAAATGCTTACAAGGAGGAAAAAGGTATGAGCTTATCAAAAGAAATTGGTATTGACCTTGGTACTGCAAATATCCTTATCTATGCTAAAGGAGAAGGAATTGTAGTAAATGAACCAAGTGTTGTTACTATTAATGTAGAAACAAATAGACCTGTTGCTGTTGGTGAAGAAGCAAGAGAAATGCTTGGAAAGACTCCTGGAAAATTAAAAGCAATCCGTCCTTTAAAAGATGGTGTTATTGCTGATTTCCAGACTACTGAAATCTTACTAACACACTTTATCAATAAACTTAACTTAAAAGGAATTTTTGCTAGACCAACAATCTTAATTTGTTGTCCATCTAACATCACTTCAATCGAAAAGAGTGCCATCCAGGATGTTGCTTTAAGATGTGGTGCTAAGAAGGTATATATCGAAGAAGAACCAAAAGTAGCTGCTATTGGTGCTGGTCTTGATATTTCTAAACCATCTGGAAATATGGTTATTGATATCGGTGGTGGAACTACAGATGTTGCTGTACTTTCATTAGGTGATATCGTTACATCTCAGTCATTAAAGATTGCTGGTGACAAGATGGATCAGGAAATCATTAAGTACGTTAAAGATAAATATAAGTTATTAATTGGTGATGCTACAGCTGAAGAAGTTAAGAAACAGATCGGCTGTGCATTTGAACCTGATGAAGAAACAGTTATGGATGTTCGTGGTAGAGACTTAGTTACTGGTCTTCCAAAGACTATCCAGATGAATGAATCTGAAACAGTTTCTGCTTTAGGTGAAGTTTGTGAAACAATCTTAATTGCTGCTAAGCAGGTTCTTGAACAGACACCACCTGAATTATCTGCAGATATCGTAAACAAGGGTATCTTCTTAACAGGTGGAGGAGCTTTATTAAAGAATTTAGACAAGTTCCTTGAACAGGGATTAAAGGTTCCTGTATTCGTAGCTGATACACCACTTGATTGTGTTGCTGAAGGCTGCGGTGTCATGTTAGAAAACACTACATACTTACAGTAAGAGATAGCGTTCGCGCTATCTCTTTTTTTGGAGGAAATAATGAAAGCGATATTTTTTGATATTGATGGTACAATTTACCATCCAGAGATTGGTATTAGTCAGAATACAATTGATGAAATTCATAGAGTACAGAAATTAGGCCATAAATGCTTTATCGCAAGTGGTAGACCAACTGGATTTATTTCTAAAGAAGTGAAATCCATTGGTTTTGATGGCTACGTATTAGCGAATGGAGCACATATTATGACTGAAGGAAAAACAATTGATTCTTTGACTTTACCTTATGAAGAAACAAAGAAACTTATTGAATATGTAGAATCGCAGGGATATGAATATATACTTCTTACAACTGATCGCTGTTATTTGAAAAAGGAATCACCACATATGTATGAATTCTATGCCTGGTGTAATATTGATATGGATTCTTTATGCAATGATTATGATTTAGATGAAGTACTAAAGAAAACAATTAAATTAGAAATCAGATATAATAAAAAAGAAGACAGTGTAGGACTTATTGAAAGACTAGGGGCTTTCTTCTATGAAAAACATGATGATAGCTTAAACATTGAAGTATCTAATATAGATACTTCTAAAGGTCATGGTATTGAAACAATGCTTCACTATTATGGATTAGATGTTGATGACAGCTATTGTTTTGGTGATGGAGCCAATGATTTAGAAATGTTTAAAACAGTGGGGCATCCAATCGCTATGAAGAATGCAATCCCTATGATTTATCATCATGCATCAATCATCTGTGAAGATGTATTGCATGATGGTGTGGCAAAAGAATTAAAGAGACTCTTTTAACTTCTGTATAAAAACAGAAGTTTTTTTACACAGATATCTTGTTTATAAATAACATAATAGATTATACTATTATTAGTAAATAGTTTTACGATTTTGTTCTTAACGTTAGCTATAAGAAAATGTTAGTTATTATTAAAGAATAGGAGAAGTATAGACTATGCAAGGATACTTGTTAGGCATTTTTTTTATCTTATTATTAGCAGTGATTGATTTTTACCTTCAGAAGAAGATTAATAAAAAAGGATATGTATTTCTATGTATAAATAAAGGTAGATTAAGATATCCAATACTTGTTTTATTTGTGGCTTTCTTTATTTATTTCGTCATAAAGAAACAGTATCTATTGATTCTATGTATGCTATATATGCTAAGAATAATAGATAAACTCATTTACATAAATAAGAAATAATACTTTTGAAACTCTAACATTCAAGATGGTAGAAATATTATCTTATTGTTAGAGTTTTTTTGTTATACGGTTTTTGTTGAATAAAAATAATAAAAATAATATAATGATATTGGAGGTGATAAACATGAACTTTGTCTGGAATACAAACGAACTGAATGCATCTGTCGTCTCCATTTATGAAACAAATATTACATTGAATACGACAGCATGTATGCATTTTGAAAATGTGAATTATGTTCTATTAGGTATTGATTATGACAATCATTGTATCGGTATCAAACCCGTGGGAAAGCAAGCTATCAATGACGGAATCTATCCACAGGACCAGCTTCATAAGATATCAAGAGGTAAGTCCTATGGAAGAATCACAAATAAACCATTTATTAAAGAACTTGCCGATTTGATTCCTCTCGATTTCAATGAAAAGAATGTCTTTAAGTTTAAAGGAACATATGACATTGTTCATGAAGTTCTCATTGTTGACTACAAGGAGGGAAAACTAAATGGATAGTTTGGTAGTGTGGTCAGGTGTTATGGTTGCGTGTATTGTAGTAGAAATACTCACAGTATCGTTAGTGAGTGTCTGGTTTGTGATTGGTGCTTTTGCGGCATTAATTGCCTGCTTATTAAATGTATCGGTTCCAATACAGGTCGCTATATTTCTTGTGGTATCAGTTATATGCGCAATAGTAGCACGTCCTATGGCTGTAAAAAGTCTGAAGGGCAATATAATACATACGAATAATGATGCACTCATAGGAACTCATGCTCTCGTTATTAAGAGAATCGATGCAGATCATATGGGTGAAGTAAGAATTAAAAATCAGATTTGGTCAGCATCCTCACTTCATAATTTAACTTTAGAAGAAGGAGAATATGGGGAAGTTGTCGCAATTGAAGGTGCACATCTAGTTGTTAAAAAGGAGGAGAACTAAGATGTTAGGATTTATTTTAATGATTTTATTAATCGCAATTGTTGTTATTCTTATTTTCAGTACAGTAAAGATTGTTCCACAGTCATATGCTTATGTAGTAGAAAGAATCGGTGCATATGACCGTACATTAAATGTAGGTTTACATATTCTTATTCCTTTAATTGATCGTGTATCTAATCGTGTATCATTAAAGGAACAGGTTATGGACTTCGCTCCACAGCCAGTTATTACTAAAGATAACGTTACAATGCAGATTGATACAGTTGTCTATTTCTCTATCACAGATCCTAAGTTATTTACTTATGGTGTAGTAAGACCAATTAATGCGATTGAAACATTAACTGCAACTACATTAAGAAATATCATTGGGGAACTTGAATTAGATGATACATTAACATCAAGAGATATCATTAACTCTAAGATGAGATCTATTCTTGATGATGCCACTGATCCATGGGGTATCAAGGTAACTAGAGTAGAAGTTAAAAACATTCTTCCACCAAAAGATATTCAGGAAGCAATGGAAAAACAGATGCGTGCAGAACGTGAAAGACGTGAATCTATCTTAGTTGCTGAAGGTAAAAAACAGGCTGCAATCTTAAATGCAGAAGGGGATAAGGAATCTCTTGTATTACGTGCAACAGCTGAAAAAGAAGCACAGATTGCGAAAGCAGAAGGTCAGGCTGAAGCATTAAGACTTGTTTATGAAGCACAAGCTAAAGCTATTCAGTATATTAATGAAGCAAATCCTGAATCTGCTTATATCCAGTTAGAAGGATTAAAAGCATTAAAGAACTTAGCTGATGGACAAGCTACAAAGATTATTGTACCTAATGACTTGGCAGGATTAGCTGGTACACTTACAACTTTATCAGAATCACTTAAGGATCCTAAAAAGCCTGAGTAACAACAGTCAGAAGACAGATGCTGTCTTCTGATTTTTTTATATCTAAAAAGCCATGCGATATCGCATGGCTATTATAATCATTTAAAAAATCTTTTGTTTTATACCGTTACAATAGTTGTATATTCTTTATAATGTTTTAATACATCAGGATCAATTTCATTATCAGTAATGACTGCATCAAAGTTAAATAGATCATAGAAGATATAAAAGTCAGAACGATTAAACTTAGTAGAATCTACAAGTAAATATCTATTCTTCGCATTATCTAAAGGTATTCCCTGTGATTCTCCTTCTTCTAATGAATAAGTTGTAATACCACTATTAAAGATACCATTACACCCAATAAAGGCTTTTGTATATCTTAGTTTACTTAATACCATATTAGTGATAGGCCCTACAAAGGTATTTGTATTACTACGATATTCTCCACCTGTTAACATTACATCAGTAGGAGTATGACCACTCAAGATATTAAATACGGCAAGAGAATTCGTAACTACTCTAATATTACGACCACATAACTGCTCAGCTAATAACTGAATAGTAGTATCAGGACCTAAGAATATAGTTTCTCCTTCTTGAATAAGACTTGCTGCTTTATGCGCAATTCTTGTTTTTTCTTCTATCTGTACAGAAGACTTTTCTAAATGAGAACGTTCATGATCCATACTAAAAGATAAACTCTGTGCTCCACCATGTACTCTTAATAACTTACCAGATTTCTCTAATTCATCTAAATCTCTTCTTGCAGTCATATCAGAGACTTCTAATTGTTCCATGATTTCATTGATTGATATGATTCCTTTTTGATTGAGCATCTGTGTAATTCTTACAAGACGTTCCTTCTTTAACATGTTTTCACTCTCCTTGTCAGTGTCAGTATATCATTCAAGATTTTCCTAATCAACACAAATCAAACAAAAACGAACATTTATAAATTAATTACGTATATATTTTAACATGATTGTTTGTAATTGTTTAATTAAATGTTTTATAATGTTTATTTTTGTTGACAATTGATGTGTGAGCGATTACACTGTAGGTGTAGAAAACAAAAGGAAACAAGAAGAGGAGAGAAAACAAAATGACTAAAGATGAATTAAGTATGGTAGGCTTTGAAATCGTAGCTTACTCAGGAGATGCAAGAAGTACTTTATTAGAATTATTAAAAGAAATGCGTGCAGGTAATTTTGATAATGTAGAAGAAAAGTTAAAGGATGCAGATGCAAACATTAATTTAGCACATCAGTCTCAGACAACTATTCTTCAACAGGAAGCACGTGGTGAGGATATGGAAATGGGATTTATCTTCATTCATGGTCAGGATCATTTAATGACAACAATATTATTAAGAGATGTTATTGAGGACTTTATTACTTTATATAGAGAGAGAGGAACAAAATAATGTTAGACGCTGTCATTAAGAAAATCGAAAAGGGTAAACCATTTTTCGATAAAATTGCTCAAAATATTTATTTAGGTGCTGTACGTGATGGCTTCTTAACAGCAATGCCAGCCATCTTATTCTCAAGTGTATTTATCTTAGCTGCTTCAATTCCAGAAATCTTTGGAATTAAGTTACCAGCAGATGTCCCAACATGGTTATGGAAAGTCTATAACTATTCAATGGGTATTGTTGGTTTACTAGTATCAGCAACAACTGCAAAGTGCTTAGCTGAAAGCATGAATCGTCGTTTACCAGAAGGTAAAGTAATCAACACAACTTCAGTTATGCTTGCAAGTATTTGTGGTTTCTTTATGTTAGCAGTCAGTGATGTAAAGCTTGGTATCTCTACTACTTATTTAGGTACTAAAGGTTTACTTGCTTCATTCATCGCTGCATTCATCACAGTTAAGATGTATAAGTTCTGTGTTGAAAAAGATGTCACTATTCATATGCCAAAAGAAGTGCCAGGTACAATCTCTCAGATGTTCAGAGATGTGTTCCCATTCTCTTTCTCAGTATTGGTATGTGTTATTATTGATTTAATTGTTCGTAATTTATTTGGTTATACTTTTGCAGAAGCAATCATCACATTATTACAGCCATTATTCACAGCTGCAGATGGTTATTTAGGAATCTGTATTATCTGGGGTGCAATGGCAATGTTCTGGTTCGTTGGTGTACATGGTCCAAGTATTGTTGAACCAGCTATCGCTGCAATCATCTACGCAAACGTAGATGCAAACTTAGTATTATTTAAAGCAGGACATCAGGCTGCAAATGTATTAACAGTAGGTTTAGGTAACTTCGTAGGTACAATGGGTGGTACAGGTGCTACTCTAGTTGTTCCATTCTTATTTATGTTATTTGCTAGATCTAAACAGTTAAAAGCTGTTGGTAAAACAACTTTCATTCCAGTATGTTTCGCAGTTAATGAACCATTATTATTTGCGACTCCAATCGTATTAAACCCATATTTCTTTGTTCCATTCTTACTTGCACCAATGGTGAACGTATCATTATTCAAGTTCTTCGTTGATGTATTAAAGATGAACTCATTCATTTATGTATTACCTTGGGCTACTCCTGCTCCAATTGGTTTGATTTTAGGTACAGGTATTAGTTTCTTAGCTGTATTACTTGCTGTATTATTAATCGTAGTAGATGGTATTATTTACTTACCATTCGTTAAAGCATATGATGCTTCATTATTAGAAGAAGAAAAACAGAAAGAAGCTTTAGAAGCATTAGAAGAACAGGTTAAAGAAGAAGAAACTGAAACAAATGAACCTCTTCAATTAGATAAGAAAATCAATGTATTAGTATTATGTGTAGGTGCTGGTACAAGTGCTATGTTTGCGAATGCTGTTAAAGAAGGGGCTAAAGAAACTGGTTTACCAGTAGATGCCACTGCAAGTGCTTATGGTAATCACTATGATATCTTAAAGAACTATGATGTTGTTGTCTTATCTCCACAGGTACAGGCTCATTTAGAAGAAGTAAAACAGGATGCGAAAGAAGGTACTAAAGTCATTGCAACTAAGGGTGCTCAATATATTCAGTTAACTCGTGATCCTAAGGGTGCTGTTGAATTTATCGTTGAACAGGAAAAGGAAGGTTAAGTACATGAAATTCTCTGATGATTTTATCTTTGGTGGCGCTACGGCTGCTTATCAGTGTGAAGGTAGTACATTAGAATATGGTAAAGGTAAAGTGTCTTGGGACGACTTTCTTGCAAAGCAGGGTCGCTTCAAGGCAGATCCTGCCAGTGATTTCTACCACCAGTATGGACAAGATTTAAAGCTATGTAAAATGTTTGGTATTAATGGAATTCGTATCTCTATTTCATGGGCACGTATCTTCCCTGATGGTATAGGAAAAATCAATCAGGAAGGTATTGATTTCTATCATAGAGTATTCCAGGAATGTCATAAGAATAATGTAGAACCATTTATCACTTTACATCACTTTGATACACCGGATACTTTATATCAGAAGGGTGATTTCTTAAATAGAGAAACAGTGGATGCATTTGTAGACTATGCAAAATTCTGTTTTGAAGAATATAAGGATGAAGTTAAATATTGGTTTACTTTCAATGAAATCTGGGCAGTAGCTACAAACACTTATATTGAAGGAACATTCCCTAATGGTGAAAAATATAATATGACAAAAGCATTCCAGATCATGCATAATATGATGCTTGCTCATGCGAAAGCTGTTGTTGCTTATAAAGAAGCAGGATATAAAGGACAGATTGGCTGCGTACAGTCATTAGAATATAAGTATCCTTATGATGAAAATAGTTTAGATGATATCCAGGCTGCAAAGAACGAAGATGTATTACAGAACCAGTTCTTATTAGATGCAACATTCAAAGGATATTACTCTACTGAAACAATGGAAATTGTAGATCGTTTAGTGGCAATCAATAATGGTCAACTAGATTTAAGAGATGAAGACTTTGAAGTCATGAAGAAAGCAGCAATCTTAATTGACTATATGGGTATGAACTATTACCAGTCACGTTTCATTCAGTACTATGATGGTGAGAATGATATCCATCATAATGGAACTGGTGAAAAGGGTACTTCACGTTTCTGTTTAAAGAATGTAGGACGTAGAATGGAAAAAGAAGGTATTCCTAGAACTGACTGGGACTGGTTAATTCATCCAGAAAGTATGTTTGATATGTTAGTGCGTATTCGTCAGCAGTATCCAAACTACAAGTGTATCTATATTACAGAAAATGGTATGGGTTATAAAGACGAATTTGTAGATGGTGTCATTGATGATGCTCCAAGAATTGATTACATCAAGAAACATCTACAGTATGCACTTAAAGCAGTTGAAGCAGGTGTAAATGTAAAAGGCTATTTTGTATGGTCTCTCATGGATATGTTCTCATGGACTAATGGTTATAATAAACGTTATGGTTTATTCTATGTAGACTATGAAACACAGAAACGTTATCCAAAAGCAAGTGCTTATTGGTATAAGAGCGTATCAGAAACGAAAGAGGTATAGTTATGAATTCTTATAAAGGAGTTATATTTGATTTTAATGGAACATTGTTCTTTGACAACCCAAAGCATGTATTAGCCTGGGGAAAGATTTCCGAGGAAATAAGACATCATGGAATCAGCGAAGAAGAACTACATGAACATTTCAATGGTGTTCCTAATAATAAGATCATTGAATACTTATTTGAAGGACAGTGTACAGATGAACAGAAACAGAAATACTCTTTACTTAAGGAACAGTATTATCGTGAATTTTGTAAGGAAGATAAAGAAACATTCCATTTAGTTGCTGGAGCAACAGAATTCTTTGATAAACTTAAAAACAACAACATTCCATTTACTATCGCAAGTGCATCCATTAAACCAAATATTGATTTCTTTGTAGAATCATTTCATCTTGATCATTGGATCAATCCTGATGATATTGTATATGATGATGGAACTTATGAGAATAAGATCATGATGTTCAAGAAAGCAGCACATATTTTAGGATTAGAGGTAAGTGATTGCTTAATCATCGAAGACTCCCTAAGTGGTATTGAAAATGCCTATAAAGCAGGATGTAGAAATATAATCGTAATCGATTCTGCAAATAAAAAAGATGAATATCAGAAGTTACCTGGCGTAACAAAAGTGATTGATACTTTTAAAGAGATTTAAGAAAGAGCCATCCACCAGGGATGGCTTTTATTATGGAGGATAAAACATGAAGGCAAGTGTAGTAAGAGAAGAATTTAAATCAAATAAACATAATCAATTATTAGAAGACTTATATGAAGATGCAAGTCTCGTAGATTATCAGAAAGATAGATATGCCAATGCATTAGATAAGTTCATTGAACTTTATGGTGATGAAAATATCAGCATCTATAGTGCTGCAGGTAGAAGTGAAATCTCAGGTAACCATACAGACCATCAGCATGGCTGTGTATTAGCTGGTTCTATTAACTTAGATGCGATTGGTGTAGTGGCTAGACAGGATGATGTAATCAATGTTGTATCTGACAGCTTTAATATTAAGCCAATCTATTTAAATGATTTAGATAAGAAGGATGAAGAAGAAGGTACAAGTGAAGCGTTAATCAGAGGTGTTGTCTCTAAACTTAAAGAACTTGGCTACAATATCGGTGGTTTCAAAGCATTCATTACAAGTGATGTATTAGTAGGGGCTGGTTTATCTAGCTCAGCTGCTTTTGAAACAATCATTGGTACAATCATTGATGGTTTATATAATGATATGAGCATCGATATGGTCACTATCGCAAAAGTAGGTCAGTATGCTGAAAATGTTTATTTTGGTAAGCCTTGTGGATTAATGGACCAGTGTGCATGTGCTGTTGGTGGATTGATCTCTATCGATTTCAAGGATACAGAACATCCTGTTGTAAATCATGTAGATGTAGACTTCTCTAAATATGATCATAGCTTATGTATCGTTGATACAAAGGGAAGCCATGCAGACTTAACAGATGCTTATGGTGCTATCCCAACTGAAATGAAGGATGTCGCTCATTACTTTGGTAAGGAATTCTTAAGAGAAGTAGATGAAAAGGAATTCTTTGATCATCTTGCTGATGTCAGAGCGGCCGTTAAGAATGATAGAGAAATTCTAAGAGCTATTCATTTCTTCAAGGAAAATGCTAGAGTACCTCAAATTGTTGAAGCATTAAACAATGATGACTTTGACTTATTCAAGAAGCTAATCAAGGAATCTGGTAACTCAAGCTATAAGTTCTTACAGAATGTTTATGCAGACTTTGATTATAAGCATCAGGCAGTTTCTGCAGGTCTAGCATTAAGTGAAATCATATTAGGCGACCATGGGGTTGCTAGAGTGCACGGTGGAGGCTTCGCAGGTACAATTCAGGCTTTCGTTGAGAATGATTTCGTTGTAGAATATAAGAGTCAGATAGAGAAATTATTTGGCGAAGGCAGCTGCCATGTACTTAAGGTAAGAAAATTAGGTGGCTGCAAAGTTATGGAGGAATAAATATGAACGTATTAGTTACAGGTGGTGCAGGTTATATTGGCAGTCATGTCTGTGTAGAATTACTACAGAGCGGACATGGTGTTGTAGTCATCGATGACTTCTCAAATTCAAAACCAGAAGCCTTAGATGCCATTCATGAAATTACTGGTAAGAAAGTAAAGTTCTATGAATTTAACGTTTTAGATGAAGATAAGACAGAAGCAGTATTCAAGGAAAATAAATTGGATGCAGTCATTCACTGTGCAGCCTTCAAGGCAGTAGGTGAATCAGTAGTAAAGCCTATTGAATATTATACAAATAACTTAATGACAACTCTTATTGTTGCTAAGCTTATGAAGAAGTATCATGTCCCTTCAATTGTATTCTCTTCAAGTGCTACAGTATATGGTGATCCAAAGGTTGTCCCATTAACTGAAGACTGTGAATTAGGACAGACTACAAACCCATATGGTTCTACAAAGGCTATGATGGAAAGAATCCTAACAGATGTACAGCATGCTGTACCAGAAATGTCTGTTACACTTCTTCGTTACTTCAACCCAATTGGTGCCCATGAATCAGGATTATTAGGAGAAGATCCAAAGGGAATTCCAAACAACCTTATGCCTTATATCATGAAGGTGGCAGCAGGTGAACTTCCTTGCTTAGGTGTATTTGGTGATGATTATGATACACCAGATGGAACAGGTGTACGTGACTACATCCATGTTGTAGACTTAGCTAAGGGTCATGTTCTTGCAATTGAAAAATATGCAACACCAGGTGTTCATATCTGTAACCTAGGAACAGGTAAAGGATATAGCGTATTAGAAATCGTTAAGGCTTTTGAAAAGGTAAATGGTGTAAAAGTACCTTATGAAATCAAGCCAAGACGTGCCGGTGATATCGCAACATGTTATGCAGATCCTACTCGTGCAAAAGAACAGTTAGGATGGGTAGCTGAAAAAACACTTGATGATATGTGCAGAGATACTTGGAACTTTGCAAAGAAACATATGTAACACTTAAGTCTCTCGAAAGAGGGGCTTTTTTGATGCAATAAAAAAGCAACTATTGTAGTTGCTTCAGGTCTTCTTGATAATCTATATCATAGAGTTCTTTTACATTCTCTACTTGTATATATTCTACTTCATCAGGATGCTTATTTAATACCTTTCTTCCACCTTGGTCTTCTTTTAATAGAAGTAACTCAGGAATATAAGAACTATCAAATAGAGTAGGGTTACCTGCTTTTTCTTTATAAGCACAACTGGCAAGTTTATGCTTTGTATGCATCAGTTTATCTATAGTATTCATAGAAATATAAGGCTGATCAGCAACCATGAAGATCATTCTAAATGGCTTCTCTAACGTATTTAAATAGTTCACAGCCGCCTTAATAGAATAAGAGAGACCATGAATACTCTCTAAACATAAAATGCTGAGAGCGCCTCTTTGAGCCGCATATTGTAGAATCTCATCATATTGTGATACGACAATCACATGATCATGTTCCTTTAATATGAGATCTAATGCATGTTGATAGAGTGGTTTATTTTGAAAAGGAAACAGCAGTTTGTTCCCTTTAAAACGTCTGCTGTTTCCTGATGCAAGATATATAATATATGTTTTATTCATCGATAGCCATGACAATCTTTTCAGGTGTCATTGGAAGGTCTCTGATCCATGCACCACATGCACTGTGGATGGCAGCACATAAGGCTGGGGCTGGTGTATTGATGACACATTCACCAATAGACTTTGCACCAAATGGACCTGTCTTTTCATAACTGCTTTCAAAATAAACACGTAAATGACCCATATCAAGTCTTGTAGGAATCTTATATGTCATGAAGTTATTTTCTGTTAAGGCACCTTTAGGTGAATAAGTAATACTTTCAGATAATGCCATACCAATACCCTGAACAAGACCACCTTCAGTCTGTACAGTGGCTAAATTTGTATTTACGACAGTACCACAGTCTACAACGGCCACATAATCTAATATTTCTACAGAACCAGTTTCTTTATCTAACGCAATTTCTGCCATACCTACCATATATGGTGGTGGAGAAATTTTAGATGAATGAGTGCATGTTACCTGGATAGGGACAGTATTTCCACACTGAGAGAATGTTGCAATATCCATATGTGTAAATGATTCATTTGTAGCTGGATTATCAATTGTATTGCCAGTAAATACTAATGATTCAGGATCACATTCCCACTTATTGGCAGCAATCTTCATCATGTTCTCTTTGAGCTCTTCACTTGCTTTTCTTACAGCCATACCAGTAACATAAGTTGTACTAGAAGCATAAGAACCAGAATCATATGGAGAAGCATCAGTGTCTGCACCAAAAACAACAATATTGTCTACATCACATTCTAATTCTTCTGCAGCCATCTGGGCAAGAATAGTATCACATCCAGTACCCATATCTGCAGCACCAATGCTTAACATATAAGAACCATCATCATTTAACTTTAATGTAGCAGACCCAACATCGACACCAGAGATACCTGATCCCTGCATTGCCATTGCAACACCCGCTGCCTTAATACGACCATCAGGCATTACAGTAGGAGTCTTACGGTTTTCCCAGTCAAATTCTTTCTTAGCACGTTCCATACATTTATCTAATGCACAGCTATCCGCAATTTCACCATAGTAGGCATCCATCTTCTGACCCTGACGTACCATGTTCTTTTCTCTGATTTCTACTGGATCCATATGTAAAATATCAGCTAATTCATTGACACATGTTTCTAATGCATAAATACCCTGAGTCGCACCATATCCACGATATGCACCAGAAGATAATCTATTTGTATAAACAACATCATAATGGAAGCGGAACGCTTCTAGATTATTTGTATAAAGAGGAATAGACTTATGACCTGATAAACCTACAGTTGTAGGACCATGTTCACCAAAGGCCCCAGAGTTAGATAATGTATATATATCGATGGCACGAATAGTACCATCATTCATAGCACCAACTTTAGTAGTGACTTCCATTTCATGACGTGGACTACCCGCAATCTGAGATTCAGTACGAGTATAAATAAGCTTAGATGGTTTCTTAGTCATCCATGTAACAAATGCAGGATAAATTTCAGTCACAAGTGACTGCTTTGCACCAAAGCCACCACCAATACGAGGCTTTTCAACACGAATCTGAGATTTAGGAATATCTAAAGCATTCGCAAGAATACGACGTGCATGGAAGACAATCTGTGTAGAACTAATGACATGTAAACGACCATAAGTATCAATTTCACAATAAGTTCTGAATGTTTCCATCATCGCCTGATTGACTGCAGGAACATGATAAGTACGTTCAATCACATGATCACATGATTTAAATACTTCTTCTAGATCACCATGTGTTTCATCCGCAGATGCTACTAAGTTACGCTTATTATCTGCACCTACAGGACATAATGCTTTCCAGTTATCTTCAGGATGTACAAGAATAGGATTATCCTTAGCTGTTCTAAAGTCTAATACCGCTTCTTCTACCTGATATTTTACTTTAATTAGCTTCAATGCTTCATCTACTTTCTTTTCATCATAACCAGCAACAATCGCAACTGGGTCACCTACAAATCTTACTCTCTGATCTAAGATCAAACGATCATAAGGACTAGGTTCTGGATAAGTCTGACCAGCCATAGTAAAACGTTTCTGAGGCACATCTTTATAAGTATAAACAGCTTCAATTGTATCTACTGCCTTAGCTGCTTCTGTATCAATACTCTCAATTAATGCATTAGCATGAGGAGAATGAACAAGCTTTACAATTAAACAGTCATGAGGTGTTACATCATCCACATAGACAGGTTTACCTAATAATAGGTTCATTGCATCTTTTTTTCTTATAGGTTTATTGACCTGTTTTAATTCCTGACTCATCCTAACACTTCCTTTCCATTTTCCTTGCAGTAATTAATATAGTTTCTAATACCTCTTAATTGTCCTTCATAACCGGAACAACGACAAAGGTTACCAGATAAGAATGCTCTGATTTCATCATCACTTGGATCTTTATTTTCTTCTAGTAATGCGATTGTATTCATCATAAATCCAGGATTACAGAAACCACACTGTTCAGCCCCCTGATCAGCAATAAATTCAGCAAGAGGTCTTGCTTTTTCCTGTAAACCTTCTAGAGTTGTCACTTCATGACCTGCAGCTCTTGCTGCAAGAACACTACAAGAAAGAACTGGTTTGTTGTCTAATAATACTGTACATAATCCACAGTTACTTGTATCACAGCCTCGTTTAACACTAAGACAATGTTCACTTCTTACAAAATCAATAAGAAGAGTATCTGGTGAAATACTACGAGTCATTGTTTTTCCATTTAATGTAATTGTAATTTCCATCTTACTGTGCCTCCAATTCCTTTAATGAACGTCTCATAAGAACCTTTACAAGCTTCTGACGATATTCTGCACTACCTAAGTTATTGCTTCCAAGTTTGATTTCAGAAGATACTTCTTCAATAAACGCTTCAATAGACGCATCATTTAATTCCATCTGTTTCTCATAAGCAATTGCCTTTAAAGGACGACCACCAATTACTACAGAATAAGTATCATTCATATAACTTGCACAACAAGTAAGAACAGGGAAATCAGTACTTACATTTCTCTGTGACTTATAACAAACCTTAATAGGTGTCTTCTTTACAATAACACGTACAAGAATATCAAGAGAAGGACGCATCCAAGCAAACTCTCTTATAGGTACAATACCACCGTTATATAATTCTACATAAGCATCTAATCCCATAAACATAGATAATACATCAGAGAAACCATAACGACCAAAAATAGAACCTCCTACAGTTGCACAGTTTCTAAACTGCACACCAATAATATGTTCTACACTATGCTTCATTGCATCATGTGTATAAGCATTTAATCCTGCATGAGTTTCTAACTGACGTAATGTCACCATTGCGCCAATAGTAAACTGTTCATCATCTTCTTCGATAGTATCTAAATGAAGATCACATAAATCAATTGCCTTTTCAACTGATCTATTCATCATCTTCAACCATAACATACCACCTACAATAATGTTTTTTCTGTTCTGAACGAGTTCATAAGCTTCCTCAAGCGACTGAGGTCTTACATATTCCTGAATATTTAACATCTTTTTCTATCCTTTCTATTTTGTGATAAGTGTTTCATCAAGACTAAAACCATAAAACTCTTTATAAAAATCTATAACATCCTTTTTATAATTCTCATATGTATAATCATGAGGATGAAGTACATATGATAGCCAGAGTGATGCAAGAATATGAGAAGGAACAGGATCCATCCATGATTCAACCACATCAGGCATAATATAAATCTTCTTGTTCTTCACTATATCAAGTGATGAGAAGAATTCATAGTTATAAATAGAATCTTTTGAATAAGAAGCATTACGAGGCATGATCACCATATCTGGGTTTAAAGTTAATAATGTTTCTAACGCAATAGTAGGGTAGTCTACACCTTTAATACTCGCTGCAGCATTTTTCACATGTGCTGTAGTTAGTATAGTACTTTGAAACATAGAAGGTGTGACAGGTCTATAAATAGACTCTTTTGAAGCAATATAAACATGCTTATTAGAAGTACCTAAACTATTCATCTTACTCTTTTTAGTACTATAATAGTTCTTTAACTTCTTCGCATTGTTTTGTTTACCACAAACTTTCGCAATAAGTGAAACCATGGCCTCATACTTCTTTTCACTAGAAGGATCAACCACAATAACTTTTATATGTCTTTCTTCAAAATCCTCAATAAGATCCTTATTCTCTTTCATCATAAATACTACATCAGGTGCTGTCTTTGCGATAAGACTGACATTACATCCTACCTGAGGTAGTTCTAATAAATCAGGATCAGTCTTTTGATAAATGCTTCTAGATGAAGCATTCTTTTCTATACCAACTAACTGATCATTTACTCCTAATGCGAGGCATGTAGAAGTTGTTATATATGAAGTGCTTACTACACGTTTTACTTGGTCTTTAATTGTAATCTGACGTCCTATCTGATCATTCACAATAATCGCATCAGATTCTTCTTCTTTATCTGAAGAACATCCAGGTAATAATGAGATGAGTAAAAATAGACAAACAATTGAAATAATTCTTTTCTTCAAAACAAATCTCCTTACGATATTATTCAGTATATTTTCCGAAAAAATTATATCATGAAAATGTGAATAATAAACAAAAAATATAGGATACCAAAAGAAAAAGCCTACATTGAGTAGGCTTTAAATACGAATTGTTTCTTGTAATGGATATTGGTTGAGTAAGTATTGTGGATCAGAGCTAATTATATGCATTTCATTCATGAAATGATGTAATAAATAGCTGAACGTATTGTCATAACATTCCTTCTTTAACTTATAGAAAGGAGTGTACTTTAATTCAACTAAGTCTTGTTCTCTTAATGACATCTCTAGTTGATGGTTTCCATCAATGACAGTATAGAGTCCATTACTCATATAGGAATCAGTAATAACGGGATAATATTTAATGCTTTTTATATTCTTTTGTGAACATTGGAATTGATTTAACAAGTAGATGTTCATATCAAAAGGAATAGGATGGTTGATTCTATTTCTATCTAGTTCATCTTCAGTCATAGATTGAATAGAAGATGTCTGATAAGCATCTGATTGAATCACATGATCAATATTAAAATAAACCTTATAGCTTCCTACATGAGGAATAGAATAGTTCATCACATAATATTCAGCATCAGTTAAATGATCTATAGAAATAGAATTATATTGATTTTCATCCAACATACTAAAAAGATCATACCATTTGTTGATAAAATTCTGTTGATGTACAAGGGTAGTTACACTTAAATGTTTTAAGTAATTAAGAAAATCAGTTTTACGTTGATTCATATATATCACCTTTCTAAGCAATAAATCGTATTAAAGAGAATAACATGTTTATAAATGGTTTGATCAATATGGAGATGTCCAGAAAACCATAACTTATATGTAACTTGTTGTTCTATGTCATCCATGACTTCATCTATGTTTCTAAGATGAGGAAGAGTATAGTCGTTAAGGTTACAAGGAATAGTACGTGTATGTAAAAGTTCTTTAATATGGAATGGACAATCATGCGTAATAATATAGTCAACATGAAAGTTATATTGAAGTAAGTTATTCAATGCTTCATTCCATTCTTGTGTTGTAGGTAATTCCTGCTGCCACCATGAACGATGTTCTACACGTGTTTCTATATCACATGAATAGCCACCACCAAAAGTAAAGAATGTTTTTCCATCAATTGTATAAATCTGTCCTCTCATCAAATGAATCACAGATTCCTTAATAAAATGCACCTTTCCACCATGCCAGCGAGATACAGGATAATCATCCAATAATTCAAAGTTCTCATGATTGCCATCCACAAATAATGTAGTCCATGGCTGTGAATCCAACCAGTCACGCCAGAATAAATCTGGTAACATATCATCCCATACAGCTCCAAAATCACCACATATAATGACATAATCTTCTTTTGTAAGTATCTGTCCCTCAGGAAAATGATGAGGCTTTAATTTAGAGATATCAAAAGGACAATGTGTATCACCGGTAATATAAATCATAGACATCCTCTCTTTTGTCTTTAGTCTATCATACCAATAAAAAGTTCTTCTTAAGTCTATGTAAAATTTAAGTAAAGAAAAAAGCCTCGAATGAGGCTTTAGTTTAATACTCTTTGATGAGGTGTAAATGTTGTATCATCAATACCCTTGAATGTATAACCAAGGCTCTGATAATGTTCAATAACTTTAGGTAATGCTTCTACAGTTGTATTCTTTGCAGCTGTATCATGGAATAAGATCATAATCTGATTATTACGAGAAGCTGTCGCATTCGCAATAAGTCTTGCAGTAGGCACATTATTACCTGATGCATCTCCACTGCTGACATTCCAGTCATAATACTGATAACCTTTTTCCTGTACCATTCTAGTAAGACGACTCATAATACCTGCAGAATAATGTCTAGAAACTGTATTAGAACTTCCTCCAGGGAATCTAATATAACGAGGAGTAAATCCAATAAGACCCTTAACCATATTACCTACTTTATTTAAATCATTAAAGTAAGCATCAGTAGAAGCATAAACAGTACGATAATCATGACAATAAGTATGAAGTGCTATAGTATTACCTCTCTTATGTGCTTCCTGAATTAAGTAATTATATTTCTGACCATTACCAGTCACAAAGAATGTCGCTTTCGCATGATATCTATCAAGAATATCTAATACACGCTGAGTATTCTGAGAAGGTCCATCATCAAATGTAAGATAAACAACCTTTTCACCACTTGGTGCAATTGCATTGGCAGGACGTGGATTATTCACAATAACAGTCTGTGTATACTTTCTTTTATTACCAGACTTATCTTTAGTTGTATAGATGACTTTATAAGTACCTGCTTTTCCAAAATCTACTTTGCTGCTATCTACAGATACCTTAGGATTCTTATCAAAATCATCTTCTACAGTAATACCTTTCATGAAATCAATATTAGAACCTACAGTCGTATCATAATTCTGAAGACCTGCAAGTAATGGTGCTTTAGTATCCTTTACTGCTTTCACATTGACTTCTTTTTCAGTCTTATTACCACCCTGATCTTCTACAACAACAGTAACCTTTTGTGTACCTTCTTTATCAAAAGACACATCTTTCTTAAAGTAAGTCTTAGTCTTTGTTTCATCTTTAATATCAGTCACAAATTCACTTGCTTTAACTTTAGTACCTACTTCTACTGCTTTATTCACTACTTTAAATGTAGGCTTCTTAGTATCTACAACTTCTACATTTAATACATAGTTCTTCTTGTTTAGTGTATAAGTAATCTTATACTTTCCAAGTTTTTTGACGTTAACTTTAGAATTATCTACAGTCACATCACTCTTATTACCTCTTACTTTTTTAATAAAAGACATAGGATTGTAAGTACTATTGATTTCAATATCCTGTGTACTTTCATTAAAGCTAACAGCTGGACGTGTCATGAAATAAATGCCTAGACCAAGCACTAAAACGACAATACAGCCTAATAGGACATATGCCCTCTTTCTTAAATGACGTTTTTTCATTTCTTTTCTCCCTCAACTTTATATCTTCAACAATTTTGTATTATATATCTAATATGTGTAATTTGTGTGGAAATTAAGAAACACTTAAGAACTTTTTTTAATTACATATTATTTCTTTACTTTGCATAACAAAGTAGTGTATACTTTGCATTGCAAAGTAGGTGACATAATGGATACACAATTGATGAAAGGAATGTTGGAAGGATGTATTCTTACTCTTATTAGTCATAAGGAAACATACGGTTATGAACTATTAGTAGAACTAGAGAAGTATGGCTTTGAGAATGTAGGAGAAGGAACCTTCTATCCGATATTAACACGTTTGTCTAAGAAGGGATATTTGTCATGCAGACAGGTGAAATCAGAAGCTGGACCCTATAGAAAATACTATAAGATTACGGATGAAGGATTAGTCTATTTGGAAGAATTTAAGCATGCATATTATAAGATAACAGGTATTGTAGAAAAGGTTTTGGAGGATAAAGAATGATTGCACAATATAACACATTAAGAAATCAATTGACAGGAGATTATCAGGCATTCTATGACAAGGCATATCAATATGCACAAGAGAGACATTACCCAGGATTCTATGCGAATGATATACTTATGAGCTTGTTAGATCTATTAATCACAGCACAGATGAACCATAAAGAATTAGATACACTTATTAAGGAAAATCATGATACATTTATTAAGAATTATTTTCATGATCAAGGAAAGAAAACCACATGGATCAACAGTTTCTTTAGATACACCATCTTCTTGTGGAACTATGTATTCTATTTGATTCTTAACCCAACATCTCATGCAGGCGGAAAGGTTGTAGAAGCAATGATCCTGATTATTCTTATTGATCTTATTATGAAAAACAAGCGATATAATATTCTACTAGATTATATTGTATTGGCTCTTGTATTCATATTACCGTCTATTTCAGTTCCTTATATGATTCCTCTTATTATTAGTATAGTTCTTCTTATTATCGGTACTCTCTATCAAGTGTATTATACATATACACATCAAAATACAATCAGCTACTATAGTGAAGAAGCACAATCACAATCGAATGATTATGTGAATGATATACTTAAGAAGCAGAATGAAGAATTCAATCGTAAAAGAGAAAAACATCATCTTCCACCTCTTACTCTAGAAGAGATGAAACTGTATAAGAAAAGAAGAAATCGTAAGATTGGATTAATCATTGATATCATTGTAGGAATACTCATCTTCTATCTTGCCTATAGAATAGGGGACTATAAAGAAAGTATGACAATGTTGTCTTATTATCTTCCTGTTTATATTATATTCAGTACAAGATATCTCTCTTATCTTGTGAATCCAAAAGGGCAGTTGATTCATATATTAAATATTATTGCAGTGATTAACCTTTATTTCTTTATTCAGGTATGTCATATCAATCATATAGTAATTACTGTATTATGCTTAATGATCATCATGATAGAAACAGGTGCTATGATGATGATTTCTGTCTTTAATAACATCTCTGAATACTTTGATCAATTAATCAGTCTCTTTTCAGTTGGTTTTATACTTGTAGAAATGAAAGTAGAGTTCTGGCTTTCAGCCATTATACTTATTGTATTGTTTGGAGCTTTAGTTAAAAGCATAAAAAAACAGAAGATATAATCTTCTATTTCTTGTAGAACACTAATGTAGAGTTATTATACTTTAGATACAGTTTATTATTCTTAAAGTAATAGTGAATTGTTTCAGTTGCCTTCATAGATTCCCATGAAGCAGGTGGATCAAAATCATCAAGATGATCACATTGGAGAGTAAGTGTATCATCTTTCTTGATCATTTTTCCTCTTATTACAGGATTACCGGCTTCTGCATCATACATATTAAAAGATAAATCTTTATCTATTTCTAATGTGAGATATGCAGTATAGATATCTTTGTTTTCTAATGGAGATTTCTCACATCTCCATGTACCTTCTAATTGTGGTGTAGTGTAACAGGTACAAAGAATAAGAGAAATAATAATCAAGCATATCTTTTTCACAATCCAAACCTTCTTTCTATAAGCCATAATTCGCATATGTTGACTTTAATTTGAGCATAAACTATAATAAAGACGAAGAAGGAACAACCAGTAAGCGGTTGTCCTTGGATTTTATATGATTGAAATAACTATCTCAAACTTTTCCCGAGGCTGAGGTAGTTATTTTTTTGCACTTTTATCTATAATGATAAGAAGTAACTTTACAATGATTCCTATAATAGACACAATAAATGCTAACGATGTTAACACTACCATGACTGTTTCATATGCTGTCATTGCGCATCACCTCCGTTTTTTAGATTTTCCCAAAACTTCTAGGAATGTGAATTTCGAAGGTTTGCGTACCTTCGTCTTTACGACCAAGGATAACCACTTACCGTATACGGTTGTTCCACATAAAAATTATATCATACAAGCATATAACTGTAGGAAGTTATTAAGTATTAGAAGAAATAAAAAACCTATGAGAAAGAACTGGTATTCAGTTCCATATGAATATATAGGCAAGATGGTAGATATTAAGGTGACTGAGACCACATTGACTACCTGTTATCAGAATAAGCGTATTAATGTATATAAGGTGTTTCCAAATTACGTTATAAATAAATTCCACAAATAATCATGATATGCCAGAGTCTGTCAAAGTAACAGAATAGGATGATGAGCGCATAAAGAAAATAGTAGATATACTCTACTATTCTAATAATTCTAAAACTCTTATTTGAATAATTTCTTCCAAATATTTGAGTCTTTTTCTAGGTAATCGATATTTATAATGACTTTCAAACTTGAAACCTATTAATTTTCTTAGTTTTTCCTTTTGTCTTTTTGTCATACGTGGTTTTACAAAAGCAATAAAATCTTGATATGTTGCAGGTAGTCTTGTTTGGATGTATTGATTAATATTTTTAAAATCATCATCCATGGCATAACAAAGAAGTGATAATCCATTATCAAAAATAGGCGCACATCCCACAATTTTATTTGATTTATTATCAATTAAAAAACCAAAGTTACCAAAATGACGATCTTCATTTAAAATCACTGCATCAAAAACAAGCATATCTAATAATTCTTGATAATAGCTTTCACCTAGCTTTTTATAATAATCAATAACTGACTCTATTCCACCTGTTTTAATAATTCTTCCAACTGGAATATAAGATACATTTTCATTTGTGAAAAGTAAACATGTTGAACAAAGCTTCCCTTTCCATTTAGAAAGTCCATAATCTACATAATGTAAATCCATTGTTTTGGCAATTTGTGAAGCATAATATTCACTATAAGGTTCTAAGCCACTATTCGCAAATCCTTCTGTTCCTGATTTATAAAGAAGAATATTATTTTTTATTCTTCTCCATGATTTTGCTAGCATCCCATTTGTTGTAAATTCAGGCGATGATCTAAATGAAGTTCTTGTATAACTTCCATATCCTGTAAAAGCAATGGAAGCAATATTTGTATTAAAAGAATTATGATAAAGATTTTTATCTTTAAATAAGTCTTTACAATTTTCTTGCACAACCCAATAACTATCATTCAATGATAAGCCTTGACATATATCAATAATACCTTTTGTATCTTTTTCATTTAATCCTAATCGAGATAAAAAATTAGAAACATAGGCTCTATTTCTAGGAATCGTCCTTTTTTGAAGCCATTTTTTTAATCCTTCATTGCTCAATTCTAAGTCTAATGGTAAAAGATATTGTAAATTTTGATTAATAGTATTAATCAAAACTTCTAATCCATCATTTGTATTTTTCATAGAAAAATACAATAAATCATTATCATACTGTTTTAAAATATAATTCACGAAAAACACATCCTTTCAAAAATAATTATCTAATAATTTCCATCAAACATAAGTAATCTGCAATCTTTACTTTTATTACATCCATTTTACCTTATCTTTAAAGTAAAAAATAGCGATTTCTAGGTAGTGACACCCACATAAATCGCTATTTCTTGATTTTTTAAAATATCTTAAAAAATGTTGATTTCATCAGTTTTTTTGATGACATCCATTTTAACTCTTAAATTTGGTGGAGGCGGGGGGAATCGAACCCCCGTCCAAAAGCCGTTCCATATCAGGTGTCTACAGTTTATCTTATTGAATCAATTTAAGTATGTTACGATCAATAAGCAATCTTTCGCATACCGATTTCTGATTGATTTTCATGAATATAGTCAGAACATCCTATATCCCTTATCTTACAGGTTATGTTACAGACTCTAAAGGTGTAAGCGCAGATAGGTCTGCATTCGCAAGTCTATGTCGACTATTAAGCGAAAGCGTAATTTGTTCTGTTTCCAGATATTTGTTTGTGCATGTAACGTTTGCCAACGACTGCTGCCTGATTCAAACTGACCCCTGTCGAATCCAAGACGCCCCCATTAATAAGCGCGTTTGAGAGCTTTCTCAATATCGCGCTTAGCATCTTTTTCTTTTAAATCATTACGCTTGTCATAAAGCTTCTTACCTTTTGCAAGAGCAATTTCTAGCTTTGCTTTTGAGGTATTGAAGTAAAGCTTTGTAGGAACGATTGTTAAACCATCCTCACGAACCTTCTTCTCTAGTTTACTAATTTCTTTCTTATGAAGCAATAGTTTTCTAATACGTCTAGGTTCATGATTAAAGATATTTCCATTTTCATAAGGGGCAATATACATATTCTCAATAAAAGCTTCATGGTCTTTAATTCTTACAAAACAGTCCTTAAGGTTAGCACTGCCTTTGCGAATAGACTTGATTTCAGTACCTTTTAATTCAATACCTGCTTCAAAAGTTTCTAGGATAAAATAATCATGATATGCTTTTTTGTTATTTGAGATGATTTTCATATATATTACCTTCTTGTACGGAATTTTCTTTTCTTCTTTCTATGACTTCCAGCTTTTACAAGCTCGAAGTCAATTGTCTTTTCTAGCTTATTTGCTTCAGTTACTCTGACCTTTACTGGATCACTCATCTTGAACATACGTCCTGTATGTTCACCGATAAGAATAAGATTCTTTTCATCATAAGCATAATAATCATCTGTTAAGGAAGTCATATGAACAAGACCTTCGATGGTATTAGGAAGTGATACAAAGAATCCAAAACTTGTAATAGAAGAAATATAACCATCAAATACCTCACCAACATGATGAGACATAAATTCAGCTTTCTTCATATCTTCGACTTCACGTTCAATATCAATCGCAATTCTTTCACGATTAGAAGACTGTTCAGCAAGTACTGGAATCATTTCTTCAAACTCATTCATTCTAGAATAATCATTCTTAAATAAGTAAGTTCTAATCAAACGATGTACCAATAAGTCTGGATAACGTCTAATAGGTGATGTGAAGTGTGTATAGAATTCATCCGCAAGACCGAAGTGTCCAAGACATTGTGCATCATAACGTGCTTTCTGCATTGATCTTAATAATAATGTAGAAATAATATCATGCTCAGGTGTTCCCTTAGATTCTTCAATCATACGTGCTAATTCATGAGGGTTGACCTTTTCAAGAGACCCATGAATAGTATAACCCAAAGGCTTCGCAATGGAAACAAATTGTTGTAACTTCTCTTTCTTAGGATACTCATGTATACGATAGATGAAAGGTACATCCATCCATTTAAAGTGTTCAGCCACTGTTTCATTAGCACATAACATGAATTCTTCAATAATATGATCACTCTCACCACGATTTCTTAAGACAACATCTACAGCACGTCCTTTATCATCTACAAGAACCTTTGCTTCATCTACATCAAAGTCAATCGCACCACGACGATCTCTCTTCTTTCTTAAGATAGCAGCTAATTCTTTCATATTAAAGAATAATTCAACAGCATCACTGTATTTCTTCTTTAGTCCTTTATGACCTGCAAGAATCGCATTCACATTATTGTATGTCATACGATGAGAACTTCTAATAACAGTAGGGTAGATATTATGATCTACAACCTGCCCCTTATCATTGATTTCCATAATGCAGCTAATTGCATAACGGTCCACACCTTCATTAAGTGAACAGATCCCGTTAGATAACTTATGAGGCAGCATAGGAATCACTCTATCTACAAGATAAATAGAAGTCCCTCTTCGAATCGCTTCCTTATTTAATTCAGTTCCTTCATTCACATAGAACGAAACATCCGCAATATGAACACCTAACTGATAATTCCCATTATCTAATTTCTTTAAAGAAATCGCATCATCCAAGTCCTTGGCATCATCACCATCAATAGTCACAATCTGCCAATCTCTAATATCTAAACGATTAGGAATATCACTTGGATCAATAGACTGAGGAATAGACTCAATCTCATCATAGACTGCCTGTGGAAAATCAATATCTACATCATACTTATTCACAACAGATAAGATATCTACACCAGGATCATTCTTATGACCAATAATCTTAACAATATCACCCTTTAAATAAGGCTCGTACTTCTTAATCTCTACAACAACCTTATGTCCAGGCATAGCCCCATGTGCATGAGCTTCATCTACATAAATCCAATCAGTAAACTTAGGATCATCAGGCATGATGATGAGTTCTCTTCTACCTTTTCTGACTAATCCAACAAGTCGAGTCATACCACGCTTAATGATCTTTACAACACGTCCTTCAGGTTTTCCTCTATAGACAGTTGTTTCAATCATAACCTCATCCTGATCAAAAGCACCATTGAGGTTCTTGCTATTAATATAGTATTCAGTCTCTTCATCAACTTTTACAAAACCAAATCCCTTTTTATTTAAACTCAAAACACCTTTTAAATAATGGAAATCATCAATCAAATGATAGTTATTCTGATTATCTCTAATCACTTCACCATCTTCTTCTAATCTATTCATAAGCTTTACAAATGCGATATATTCTTCAGTAGAATCATAATGTAGTGCACTTGCAAGAGCATCTATTTTTCTATCCTTTAAGTCTTTATTCTTTAATAATTCTAAAACATCTTCTCTCATATATTCACCTCCAACAAAAGAAAAGAGGCACTCATAAGTGCCCCTTTATTATTATCCTGCCATTTTAATAAGAATTGCGATAACAAAGAATGCAATACCTAGTCCTACAGTGATACGTGTAAGAACTAAATCCACACCTCTTTCTTTTTGCTGTGCAAAAAGATTAGAGCTCTGACCAGTTAATGCATTAACAATACCATCAGTTTTTCCCGTTTGTAAAAGACACACAATAATTAGGGCTATAGAAACAATGATCAAAAGTACTTCTAACATTTTTCCTGCCTCCTTCTCTTTTAGACTTTTTCTACATTAGCGAATAAATAATATCATAAAAATATATTGATTACAACACCTTTATTCGCTTACACCATTGTTGAAGTCAAGGGAAACAATACTAAAACGATTATTCTTTTCTATAAGTGTTACTTTTACGTTAATAGTTTGATAGTTGTAATAGAAATTCTTTTTATTAAATGTAATTTCTAACCCAACATCTGTATATTCATAATCTTCTAAACCACTTAATGTAACATCGGATGCTCTTGTATAGTTCACTTCATATGTTGTGACTTCATCAAGATTTGTCTTATTTTCTATCATATCATTCACATTCGCATAATAGCTAGACTTCGCAAACTCTTCAAAGTTATTTAAACGATCACTATAGAAATACTGCGCACCACCAATCTCATTTTTCTTTTTATTAGAAATAGTAAAGAAATCAATTGCAAATAATGCAGCGACATTCTGACATGTATTTCTCTTAGTATGAGAGGCATTAATATCTTCATGTACTGATTTCATTAAAGAAGTAGGATGACTTGGCATATCATAAGTAATGACTGGAGTATTCACAATTGGCTTCTTATCATTATGACTATGATAAACAAGGACGCCACTTACTGCAATCACAGCACATAAGAATCCAATAAGAATATATTTCACATGATGTCTTTCTGCTATCATTAAATATGTCTTAGATTCTTTGATCTTTGGTAAATCATCTCTTTTTAAGAATATATTGAGAATTGTAAGAATTGGTTTATATTTACGTGAAATCATATTGGTATATTCCACGAATATTTCAAATACAAAGAGTAATAATGCGAATAATAAAATAGATGCAGTCACACTATATATATGGATAAATGAACAGATAGAGAATAATGCGGTCGCAATATATAGAATAAGAACACTCTTAGTTTGACCTAGTTCTAGAGAGAACATCAATTTATGATGTAAATGTCCTTTATCTGCTTCATCAAAGCGCTGATGATGTACTTTACGTCTAATAATCGCAATGAGCGTATCCATAATAGGTACTGCGAGTACGACAATAGGTGCCCCTAAAGTAAAGAATGTAGAGGTCTTAAATCCAAATCCTAATAAAGAAATCACAGATAACATGAAGCCAATAAATAAAGCCCCACAGTCACCCATAAATATTTTTGCGGGATGGAAATTAAATACTAAAAAGCCTCCAATGGATCCTGCAAGTAAGAGTGTTAATGAAGTGATATCTGTACGTCCATAATGGATAGAGATGAGTCCTGTAGTGATCAACACAATCATGGATATACCACCACATAAACCATCTAATCCATCAATAAGGTTTACTGCATTGGTAATACCTACAATCCATCCTAGAGTGACTATTAAGGCAATAGAATAAGAAAGAATAGTAGGAATATAAGGAATAGTAAATCCTTTTAAAGATATACCACCATAAAATATGACTATAAGTGCTGCAGCGACCTGTCCAAGAACCTTCATCTTTGGAGGAAGGTCATGAATATCATCATATAAGCCAAACAAGAAAACAATCAAACCACCTATTAATATAGAGTTGATCTGATTATCTGTTTTAAGGAATACCATTGCCCCTATAAGGAATGCCACATAGATGGCATATCCACCTGTACGAGGAATAATACCGTGATGTACAGTTCTATTATTAGTATGGGCTATTATACCCATTTCTTTTGTGATTTTACCGATAAAAGGGGTTAGGATGACTGATATAATGAATGTCACACAGAACGCTAATATATTGTTGAGTGTCATAGAAGCCCTCCTTATTATGCTCATTATATATCAAATAGAAAGTATGTGCAAAATAATGAAATCTAACGCAATTCAAATCAATTACTGTATAATATAGAGAGAACATATTTATACTGCATAAAATACATATTGTTTTTATTGGTATAAATGATATAATACTATCGGAAAATAAAAATAGGAGGATTTATTATGCATCGCTTAGGAATTTCAGTTTATCCTGAAAAATCAACTCAGAAAGAAGTTTATGATTACTTAGAACTTGCTGCTAAGTATGGCTTCTCAAGAATCTTTACTTGTTTATTATCAGTGAATGATCCAAAAGAAAAGATCATGAAGGACTTTGGAGAATTCATGGATAAGGCACATTCTTTAGGTTATGTTGTTGCAGTAGACACAAACCCAGAAGTATTTAAACATTTAGGAGCTACTTATAGTGATTTAAAACCATTCCATGATATGGGTGTAGATATCATCCGTTTAGATGGTTCATTTGGTACTACAGGAGATATCCAGGTTACTAGAAACCCTTATAATATTCAGATTGAATTCAACGGTTCTATGGACCAGGGTGTTGAATTATTATTAGAACAGGGAGGAAATAAGGATCAGGTTATTATCTGTCATAACTTCTTCCCAGAAAGATATTCTGGTTTAGACTGGAACTATTTCGTTAACTTCAATGCTTATTGGAAATCATTAAATCTTCATACAGCTGCATTCGTATCAAGTAACCAGCCACATACACATGGTCCTTGGAATGTATTCTGTGGATTACCAACAGTAGAAATCTTAAGAGGTCTTCCAATTGATTTACAGGCTCGTTTAATGCTTGCAACTGGAGATGTTGATGATATTATCATTGGTAATGCTTATGCTTCAGAAGAAGAGTTAAAAGCTTTATCAGAAGTTGATTACCAGAACATCTGCTTCAAGATTGATGAAGTAGAAGGTTTATCAGATGTAGAAAAGGAAATCATTTATGATTACTATCCACATTGGGACCGTTATGATCATTCTTCATTCTTCTTACGTTCATCTGGAAGCAGAGTAAAGTATAAGAATGAAAGTATCCCACATCGTGAAACAGAACAGAAGATGTTCCATCGTGGTGATGTATTAATCGTTAATGATAATTTAGCTCATTATCGTGGTGAATTAGAAATCGCATTAAGAGATATTCCAAATGATGGTGAAAGAAACCTTTGTGGTCATGTAAAAGAAGAAGAAATGATGTTCTTAGACATGATTGAACCAGGTCACTATTTCAAGATTATTAAATAATAGTTAAGGCTATATGCATGATAAAATGGACCCTGTAAAAAGGACACGATAAAAAAGGATATTTATTTCGTGACCCTGTTTTACAGGGTTTTTATTTTGCATAGTATAATGATTATAGAATGGTGGTGTTATTATGGGAGTAAACTAT
>OJKO01000056.1_pt1 | contig 51059 bp, 46 predicted proteins | sample 1596541 | NCBI WGS metagenome assembly OJKO01 (sample SAMEA4350163, study PRJEB24818) | metagenome | biome: human; feature: gut; material: faeces | place: Denmark | collected 2013-09
ACCTACAGGATTTCTACATTCCATGACGCATTTCAAGTTAATAGAGCCCTATCTTGAATAATCATTTATAAGCAGAAAATGTCATGCCCCTGTTGACATGACATATAAGCGACTGCCTGTCGCACAAAAAGCCTAACTCGATGAGTTAGACTCGTTTATTAAAATCATGTCCTGGGTCGAATGCTAGCACATAGAATACACTGCCACAGTCCACTCCAAATAAGACAAACTTCTCTTTTCCATTTCTTTTTAGATGCATGTGAATTATATCAGATTCCAATAATGCTTTTTCTTGTGGATATGCTTTTTCAAACTTATCTTTAATCCTTTTTACAAAGTCATTCGATAAATCCACTTTACTTCCTTTTGAAGATGTATATTGAGTAATAACTTCCTCTAAACTAGAACATTGATCCACTTCAAAAAAAAATTTCTGTAACTGATCAAACACTTTTTCTTCCTTGTGTTTGCTGTTATACTTACTTAAACCATTAAAACAACATACATTGCATTTCCATAAATATTTAAAATTAATTTCCGGATGATTCTTTAGATTAGCCGATTGGTTTGTCAAAACAACCTTTTCATCTTTAATTTTGCTAATATCAGTTAACTTTTTTTTACTCATTTAGTTCACTTCAATAGACTTATAATATTCCTTCATAGTAGTAGAAGAAATGACGCTATGGCAACTTTCAAATTTACCTAAACCTGTTCTTTGTTCTAACCATGGACGCTCTGTGTGTGTTAAAGCTTCTAATTGATCAGCTCCATACTCTCCGTAAGTATCCCAAACTGCTTCTAATACTTCAACCTGCTCTGGAGTAAATAGATTTTCCATTCGAGCCATAACTTCTTCGCAATTAGTAATTTTCAATTCATGCCATCCATAGCCTTTAAAAGTTTGATATAAAGTACGATTTACTGGACCATGTACCCATGCTTCAAATTCGGAATGATCAGCTATATCCTGATCTAAAAGAGTTAGACTCCATGCCTCAGCATAATAACAAAGCTTTTGAATCTTCTTGTTTGACATATTTCCTTTTAACAAAAACCAATCTGCTACATCAGTAATATCTGCTTTTATTGGTTTATCCACAATTGCTATCTTTGCTGTCATGCTATATCCCTCCATTTGAAAATTTAAATGATCCATAATTTTCAAACTCATTATAGCTTTGTACAGCAAACGATTCAACCAACTTGATATCATGTTTTTTAAATTTTTCACACATTTCATAATTACATACACCTCACTTTGAGCTCTACTTATTTATACTGCACAAAGTGATTGTTTTCTTATTCTTTATAAATTATTTGCTAAAAGAAACACTTCTCTCATTCTTGACTATCCGATCAATCCTTTTATAATGCATAAAAAAACTGGTACACGAGGTACCAGTTTATGCCTTTCTTTTTGCAGCTTCTTGTCTATTCTTTTGTGCTTTAATAACTTTCTGTCTTGAGAATTCTTCTCTGTCCTTTTCATCCAAGGCTTCTGTAATCATCTTTACAGTCGCTTCAAAACGAGGGATAGAGATGTTCTGTAATGCGTTAGCACGCTTTTGTGTCTTACGAATATTATTCGCTAGACGATATACAGAGTTTTCTACTTCTGCAAGCTTTACTGTCATTTCTTTTACATGATAGAAACAGATATAAGCATAGTCTACCTTAGAGTTCGCACGTTCAAAACCATAACCAACTCTTAATGGTGTTTTCTCATATTCAATCTTAGGTAATTCTACACCCATAACTGAACGATACTTAACACTAATACCTTCATCAATAGGTACACCCTCTACAACATCAGAAATAATACCTAAAGATTCATTTGCTTCACGTAATGCTGCATAAGCACGATCATAAGAATCAGTGATGTCATCACGGATTTCTTTTACATCATCAAGTAATGACATCATTTCTTTAATTAAGACATTTCTTTTCTTATCGAGCAGGTCATAACCAAGTCTAGCAAGTTCAAGAGACTTCTTGGTTGCCATCAAATTCCCTTTAGTAGGGACAACCTGATTAGCCATTAGTTACAGCGTCTTTCAATTCTTTGATGACTACATCTTCGTGTAAATTAAATTCTTTGACTGCTTTTTCATGATCATAGAATTTATCTACAACAGCATTATCAATACGGTCCAATGTATTCTTTGGAAGAACTGATAATAGTAACCATCCAAGGTCTAGGGTTTCTTCGATAGATCTGTTTGTATCGAATCCCTGATTAAGGAAGTGCTGCTCGAAAAGACGACCAAATTCCATATATTTCTTATCAGTATCTGATAATTCATCTTCACCGATAACTGATGTTAATGACTTAACATCTTGTACATGGGCATAACATGCAAATAACTGGTTGGCAACATCCTGGTGGTCAGCTCTTGTAAAGCCTTCACCGATACCATCCTTCATAAGTCTTGAAAGTGATGGAAGAACACCAACTGGTGGATAAATACCAGTCGCATTCAATTCAGGATCAAGAGTGATCTGTCCTTCAGTGATGTAACCAGTTAAGTCAGGAACTGGATGTGTGATATCGTTGTTAGGCATTGTAAGGATTGGAATCTGTGTAACAGAACCTTTAGCACCCTTTGCAATACCAGCTCTTTCATATAATGAAGCAAGGTCAGAATAAAGATAACCTGGGTAACCTTTACGACCTGGGATTTCACCTTTACTTGAAGAGAATTCACGTAATGCTTCACAATAAGAAGTAACATCAGTATAGATTACAAGAACATGCATATCATGTTCAAATGCAAGATATTCAGCAGCAGTTAATGCACAACGAGGTGTTAAGATACGTTCAATGATTGGGTCATTAGATAAGTTCATGAACATAACAACTCTCTGCATAACCCCTGCTTCCTCAAATGATCTTCTGAAGTAGTTAGCGACGTCATTTGTAACACCCATTGCAGCAAAGACAACAGCGAAGCCTTGTCCTGCTTCATCGGCAATCTTAGCCTGCTTAACAATCTGTACAGCTAACTGGTTATGAGGTAAACCAGAACCTGAGAAGATTGGTAGCTTCTGACCTCTGATTAGAGTCATTAGACAGTCAATAGAAGAAATACCTGTGTTGATATAGTTTCTTGGATATACACGAGAAACTGGGTTAAGAGGCTGACCGTTGATATCAGCACTCTTTTCAGCATAAATATCTCCTAGACCATCAATTGGTCTACCTGCACCAGAGAAGACACGACCAAGCATTTCCATTGATAATGGTAATTCCATTGGATGACCTAATAGTCTTGTCTTAGTATTCGCAAGTGATAAAGCGTTTGTTCCTTCAAATACCTGAACAACAACTCTTTCACCTTCAATTTCTACAATACGACCAGAACGTGTTGAACCATCTTTTAACTGTAGTTCAACCATTTCATCATAAGATGCATCTTTAACGTGATCTAATACGACGAGTGGTCCATTAATTTCACTTAAACCTACATATTGAAGTGCCATGTTACCCCTCCTTAGTCAATAGATGCACAAATTGCATCAATCTTCTTATAATAGTAATCAAATTTACTTAAATCATTATTAGGTACATCATATTTCATCTTAACAACTTCATCGAAGATACCTGTTTCAATGATTGTACGAATAGGTTTACCCTGAGCAACAACCTGCTGACAACGGTTATTTAAGTAAAGGATTACTTCCATCATCTTAAGCTGTTTTTCAAGTGGTACATAAGTATCATCTTTATGGAAAGCGTTCTGCTGTAAGTAACCTACACGAACTACTCTGGCTACTTCAATAACAAGTTTCTGATCATCTGGTAAAACGTCAGAACCCATTAACTGTACGATTTCCATTAATTTAGTTTCTTCTGCAAGAATAGAAGCTAATTCCTGTCTATCTCTCATGAATTTAGGATCAACATTCTTTGAATACCATCTTTCAAGATCTGGAATATATTCTGAATAAGATAAGTTCCAGTTGATAGCGAAATAGTGTCTTGCATAAGCTAATGCTTTATCAAGTGCCCAGAATGTACGTACGAAACGTTTAGTATTCTGAGTAACTGGTTCTGAGAAGTCAGAACCCTGTGGAGATACGGCACCGATGATTGTAACTGAACCATTTGTGTCATTTAAGTTCTCCATATAACCAGCTCTTTCATAGAACTGAGATAATCTAGAAGGTAAGTAAGCTGGGAAACCTTCTTCTGCTGGCATTTCTTCAAGACGACCAGAGATTTCTCTTAAGGCTTCAGCCCAACGAGATGTTGAGTCAGCCATGATAGCAACATGGTAACCCATGTCACGATAATATTCAGCAAGTGTTACACCTGTATAAATAGATGCTTCACGGGCAGCAACTGGCATGTTAGATGTATTCGCAATTAGGACAGTTCTGTCTACTAATGGCTTACCACTCTTAGGGTCAACGAGTTCACGGAATTCTTCAAGAACCTGAGTCATTTCGTTACCACGTTCACCACAACCTACATAGACGATAATATCGGCATCACACCATTTAGCAAGCTGATGCTGAGTCATTGTCTTACCAGTACCGAATCCTCCTGGGATTGCAGCTGTTCCACCTTTTGCGATAGGGAACAATGTATCGATAACACGCTGACCAGTAACTAGTGGCATACTGATAGGTAAACGTTTGTGGACTGGACGAGGTGTCTTGATTGGCCATTTCTGAGTTAATGTGCATTCATGAGCGACACCTTCATCATCAGTGAAGACCATAACTACATCATTGATTGTATACTGACCATTTTCTTTTACTTCAGTAACTGTACCTGACATACCTGGCATAACCATACATCTATGTTCGATCATGTCTGTTTCAGGAATCTTGGCATATACAGTACCACCTTCAACATGGTCACCTACTTTAACAGTAAGAGTAACATCCCATAATTTCTTTGTATCGAGTGGTTCTACAGCACTACCTGTAGGAATGAAAGCACCACTTTCTTTTGCGATTTCTTCTAGTGGTCTTTCGATACCATCATAAATATTTCTTAAGATACCAGGACCAAGTGTTACAGAAATAGGCTGACCTGTTGGGAATACTGGTTCACCTGGTTTAAGACCTGTAGTTGTTTCATAAACCTGGATAGTAGTAAATTCTTTAGTAATAGAGATAACTTCACCCATTAATTTACTGTTACCTACATACACCATTTCAAGCATTGAAAAGGCATCTGTATCTTTTACTTTAACAACCGGGCCGTTGATTGAATAAATTAAATTTTCTTTCAACTTGTTTATCCCCCTTCTTTTATTTATTAATGATTAAACCAGAATGCTGGTTAAACCATTCTTTCTGATTCTTTAATGCGAATTCTAATGTTTCATCATGAACAATAGAACTTTCTGTGTTTTCAACAATTAAACCACCAATAGTGATATCTCCAGCTTTCACTTCAGCATCACCATAAGCAGCTTTTAAATCATCAGCAAGACCTAAGTCTTCTTCTTTTACATAAATAACTGAATGAGGCATATAATCACCTGCAAGTTTCTTAGCCTTGTTGACCATGAATTCTTTGTATTCAGGTGTTTTTGTAAATGCAACTAATTCTTCTCTTGCATTCTTGAAGATAGTAGCCACATACTCATCACGTTTATTAATAAGCTTTTTCTGTCTCTCAACATGGGATTCAGAAATTTCTGCAGCTGATTCTGACTGCATTTCATCTAATTCCTGTTTTAGTCTTAAATCTGCATCTTTCTTAGCTTCAGCACGCATAGAAGAATAAGCTTCTTCTTCCATCTTCTTTACTTCGGCCATGATTGCATCGACTTCTCTTTGAGACTGTTTTTCAATCTCATTCTTCATTGAGAGAAATACTTCTTGATTTTCTTCCATTGTATACTCTCCTATAACTTAACGCCTATTGCTTCAGAGACATAACCATCGATGGCTTCACCAATCTTAGAATGACCATGACGGTCAGGAATCTCTGTAATAAGAGGCTTTGGCTGTTTTAATTTAATTTCTGAGATAATATCAGGACAAAGTTCAATTAACTTAGTAGTCACTAAGATAATTGCGATTTCAGGATCTCTCATCTTATTTTCAAGTAAGGTTAAGAAATCATGACGGGTATGAACAACCTTGCCTTCAATACCCACGAGTCTTAGACCAGTGAGGGTATCGATATTATCACTGATCAGAAAGAACTTCATAGTAATCTCCTATAGTGTGTTGATAATTAAGATTGAGATTAATAGACCATAGATGGCAACACCTTCACCTAAGGCAACGAAGATCAATGATTTACCGAAGTTTTCAGCATTTTCAGAGAATGCACCAATTGCAGCAGGAGCAGCAGCAGCTACGGCAATACCAGCACCAAGAGCAGATAAACCAGTTGCAAGAGCAGCACCGATGAAACCAAGACCCTGAGCGATAGAACCAGTCATCTTGTCAGCACCAGCAGCTAATACTGGGCTATTTGCATATGTAAGGAATAATACAAGTGCTACAGCACCAAAGAAACCACAGATATGAGTACCAAGACGCATTTTAGCGCTCTTAGCAGTAACTTTACCTTTGAATACATTTACTAGTGGTAAAGATAATAATACAACAATTAATGCAGGGATAATGAATGTTAAGATAGTAGTCATTTTTTCTTCCTCCGTTATTCTAGACTTTCTTTCATAGATACAAATGGTTTACCATTACCTTCATAGTAACGACTGAATAATTCATAGAATTCAAGACGTAATACCTGGATACCGACAATTAATCCTTCTAGACACATTACAAATGCGTTACCAATAATAAGAACGATAATATAACCGAATCCACCAACCATTTCAGCTAATGTGTAAACAACAAGCATCATACCAGCGTGTGATAAGACGAAACCGCCGACACGTAGGAATGACATAGTGTTGGCAACAAATGTCAACAATACTTCGATCATTTCGAAGAATGATTCAGTAAAGAAGTTACCAAATCCATGTGGGAACATCTTCTTACCTTCAAGTTTGTAAGTAAGAGGTTCTTTTAAGAAGATCATTACAAGTGGGGCAATGATAAGAATTGCCATATAAATACCCATAGGGATATTTAAGCCAAGGTTTAATAACATATTCATTGCAAGTACTAATACTGCAACATAGAATACTAAACCAGCGACACCATTTTGAGAGAATAGTAATTCTCCCCAATGTTTCTTCTTCAAATTTAAATAGATATTGAATAGGATTGAGATGATGATTAAACATACACCTACACCAATTGCAACACCTAATAGCGTCATAGTATTTTCAGATGCCATTGGCGCAAAGAATGGAACGAGGATTTTTTCTGATCCAAATACTGAGCCAAAGATTACACCGAATATTGCAGATGAAATACCAATACGCATACCTACTTCACCAAGCTTCATGCCCTTTAATTTATAAGCAAGGAAACCAATGATTGAAAGCAGGATACCTTGACCAACATCAGCGAACATCATACCGAATAAGAATGTATATGTTACCGCAACGAAATTTGTTGGGTCAAAGTCTGTATAAGATGGAACACCATACATCTCAACGAACATCTTGAATGGTCTTGAGAACCAGTTGTTCTTGAGTTTTGTAGGTGGATAAAGTCTTGAATCTCCCATTGCTGGTTTGATTTCAACATGCACCTTGTCCATCTGTTCAAGTTCTTCTTTTAAAGAGTGTGCATAATGTTTATCACAGAAACCATAGATAGCAGCATTGTTTCCAAATACCACGACATATCTCTGTGCTTCACTTGTCTTATTAAGTTCCTGACATGAAGCATAAATGATTGATAAATCTTTTTCTTTTTTACTGAATAAATCTTTTAATTTACCATCATATTTCTTGATAGAGGCTTCTGCAGTTGCATTCTCTTCTTCAATGATTTCTAATGATTCACCTGGAGTTCCATGAAGGAATTCAGGAATATGAATACGTTCAAAGAATAGTGAAGAGAATATGTTATCTATTTCAGGTGCATTAGAAGGAGATGTTATATAGAAACAATAACATGTCTTTGCATCCTGATAGATTGATTTAAATAAGAATTCCTGTGAATCATAATAAGATAACTTATCAAGATTCATTGTAGGTAATTTACCAAATCTAACCTGAATATATTCGCTTGAGAAAAGGTCATCGAAGTCCATATCGAGATCCTTCATATATTTCAAGTACTTCTTGGCCTGATTGTTTTCATCAATCATTACCTGTAATTCATTTTTAACACGTGAGATTTTGTTTGCTTCATCAAGACATTCGCAGAAGTAATCATCTGCTTCTACAATATTGATGATCTGAGGCTTTTCTGATGTATTGATATTAATACCATACTTCTCTGCCGCTTCATCCATACGTCCTAATAAATCAGCATAAGGGTTATCCTTATTCATGACCTTAAGACCTCTTACTGAATCCACAAACTTTGATGCTGGCTCTGGATGAAATTCTTCTGAATCAACAAGCTTAGATAATATTTCATCACTCATTGTTTCAGGGAATTCTATCTCAACGAGCTGCAATTTTGAGATAGCCATAGTATCCTCCCTTCTATTGTTTCTTATCGAGCGCTTTCTTAATGAAGTTCAATACAATGCCTAATACAAGTACAACAACTAATGGTAAATAAGAGACATGCCAAGTTGTATCTACAGCAATTGCGACATAAGCAGCTACTGCAAGTCCCATGACGATGCCAACGACACCCTTGATAGAGAATACCTTATTGACCATTGATTGTTCGTTATAGATAGCTTTTACTTTACCAATGCAGAACTGTCCTACAATAAGTAAGAGAATCGCATTAATGAAGCGCTGATAACTAAATGCATCTGCAACAGGGATTACTGATGGATAAAGATGAATACAGTAGAAAGCATCACCATAAATTAAACCACCAACAAAAGATGCAATACCAAGAATAGTAATCATCTTTCCTGATTCTTTCTTTCTCATAAGTAATCCAAGTAACACAAGCACAACACCTAAACCAATATCACCAAGCATAAGTGCAAATACTAAGATGAATAGTACTGCAGTGGCTAAAGTAGTATCCACACGATCACTCTGTTTAACTTTAGAGATTGCTTCAAATGGTTTAGCCCATGGATAGTTATTAGTAAGTGTTGGAGCAATGATCTGCTGATCATCATAAATATGTGCAGGCAAGTCCTGATATTCTACGTTGTACTTTTCAAAAGCCTTCTTAATATCTTTAGCGACTCTAACAGGTACAAATCCATAGATAGCATATTTAGATTGATAATCAACAACAAATACTTTGAATTCTTCAATTCTAGCAGCAAAAGTAAGATCAGCAAACATCTTTAATAATTCTTCTTCATGCGCATCTCTAATACCTTCTAAACGGCTGTCTGCCTTACGAATAGAAGTATTCATACTTTCAATTTCTTCGAGTAATTCCTTCTTTGCGTCTTCCATTCTACCATGAACGAAATCAGGAATTTCAATTTCTTCAAAGCCAACTGACTGGAAGATGTTATCTACCTTTAAGATAGCAGCCTTAGTTGTCATATAGAGACAATAAACACTTTTAGCATCTTCACCAAGATCTAAGAACATGATTGACTGTCCTCTATAATAGTCAAGTTTGTCTTTGTTTCTTCTAGGAATACGGCCAAATCTTGCTTCCATATATTCGCATTCTTTAACCTCATCCATATTTAATTCTGTATTAGAAAGACCTTCTAGGATTTCATAAGCAGCCTGGTTCTGTCCACGTTCAGTCACAAATTCTTCTTTAATATCAAGATATTGCTTTGCTTCTTTCTTAACATCATCGAGCGCCTTACGATAATCTTCTTTTGCGAAATGAATAGATCCTTCTTTTACACTTGATGTATCAAGCTTTACATGTTCAGCAAGCTCTTTTAATTCATCAAGCATGTTCTTGTAATCCTCATCAGGTGTCATTGTAAATACATCTTTAACGTTATTTACAATCTTTGTAGCTGGCTGAGGATAAAAATACTTTGTTTCTTTTAACTGACATAGAACCTCTTTTAAGTATTTCTTATCAAAGGTCATGTCCAGCAATTCCATTTCTTCTATTGCCATGTTATTCCCCCTAGTAGATAAGCAGCTGGGCTATTTTTTCAGCCTCTTCACCATATCTTAAACCTTCAATGATATGTTTTAGATTTTCAACTTCGTTTTCGAATACAATCAGATATGTCATGTAAACCATGGCAGCATCTGTAGTAAATCTCATATATCTCTTAGCAAGATTATATTTGATCTTATCTGTGTAGTATTCAATATAAACAAATTCCTGATCATCCACATATAACTTGTAAGGTGATGAAGCAAGCTTCTTTAAGAACTCCTCTGCATCTTTTGTTTCAATCAATTCATTCATTACTGATTGTGGAATACGTGAGTAATCCAAGATCAACTGTTTCTTGATTTGTTCAGGCTTAGAATTAAAGAATCGTTTAAATCTATAGATCTTCGTAATATTTTCTAACTCAATCTGAGTATAGATCATAGTAAGTAGATCCTTCTGTTTTTTACCTTTAAAAGTAGATTTCACTGTTTCAACGAATAACTTATAGTAAGCACGTTTGAAATCAAGTTCCATCATGTTTGTATCGATCTTCTCATCATCTACAGGCATATATTTCTGTAATATATGGTAGTAACGTGTTTTCTCCATATATCTTAATAATGATGGATAATCCTCAATACTTAATAAGCCATAAAGATCAAACGTTGAATAACGAGGTAGGTATGAAGGTATATCTAATTCAGAATTCAATGTTTCATCACTATTGAATAAACGTACTTTACTCAATAGTACAGCTATTTCACGTCTAATAATACCTAGCTGATAAAACTTCTGGTCACCCTTAGGTGCATAATGAATCAATCTTATAGCACGTAAGAATTCCTCTTCATCAAGAAGTGATTCCAACTGTCCTCTATGAATGTTTGTTTCTTTCAAACCTTCAAGAATAGGACCATATGCTGTTTCACTCTTTAAGTAACTGACAACATCGTTGACAGTTCTTTTCTTTAGAAGTTCATCATAGCTTTCAGGAGTGAGATGTTTACCATACATAGATCTTGCTTTAGCAAGAACTGCATTAGATGAAAAACTCATAATCTCACCTCTAAATCTCTTTACATCTGTCTACGATAGATGCAACCCACTCCTCCTTGTGGGCTTCATAAAGGCTGGTGATCTTCTCAACAGAAGAATTGTAATCCTCTTCATTCTTCTTCTTTGTTGCGTCAATTCTTTCCTGTAACTCTTTCTTCTTTGCATCAAGTGTAACCTGATACTCTTTGACGAAAGAATCGTAGATTTCCTTCTTCTTACTGTTCATATCTGCAGTTGTATCCTGTCTCTTCTTTTTGGCATCTTTTACAGCCTGAGCACATCTGTGGTCTACAGCTATGATATCAAGAATCATTTTATCCAATCCACATACCTCCTTCTCTTTGATTCTCTAGGATAATACTCCTAAAAATTTTAAAATTCAACCAAAAACACTTCATCGTGATAAAAAAGCGTTATCTATATCAAACAGACATATTCAGACATATCAAATGTATATGTATCTTGGTTGATGAATCCATTATACTCTTAATTTTGTAAAGCGTTAACATAAATTTTGTGAAATAACGAACATAATGAATTGTTTTTTTAGGAAATAGGTAATATGACCGAAAGTCATTTATTTCATACCTATTTTCTGCATTAGTTATACACCCATCATATAAATGCAACAATAAACAAATAACCCCCTTTGTTTAATGTAAGCGTTTCATATCACTTTACTATGGCTTTTTTCATCTATTTTTCTTATTCTTATATATATAGGAGAGAGAAAGATGAAAATATTAGCAAGTGATTTTGATAATACGTTATTTTTTAGTGATGGTGTACATAAGCAGGATGTAGAGGCAATTCGAACATTCCAGAAACAGGGAAATCTGTTTGGATTATGTACAGGAAGGCAGTTAGAAGGAATTAAATATCCTTTTAGAGGAAATAGAGACTATCCATTAACTGATATAGACTTTGATTTCTATATTACTTTAAGTGGTGGTGTGATCTTTAATAAGAAATGTGAAGTCATTTTTGAGAAAGATATTCCTATGAGTATAGTAAGAGAAATCTCAGAAGCCGTTCCTGTTCATATGTCTATTGTATATAAGGATGATATTTATATGTATCGTCCAGAAGGTGAGACATGGGGAACTACTATTGATTCTTTAGATGAATTATCTTTTAAAGATGCTGATGCATTCTCATTTCATTTTCCTGAAGGGAATCTAGAGGATGCGAAAAAAGCTATGGATTATATTAATGAACATTATAGTGATACATGTGTGGCATTCCAGAACAAGAATCATGTGGATGTATGTGGTGTAGGATGTTCTAAGGGAACAGGAGTTAATCATGTTGTAGATTATTTTAATATTAATGAGAGTGATGTATATGGTATAGGAGATTCATGGAATGATCTTCCTTTATTAGATAGTGTTAAACATGGTTATACCTTTACTTATGCCCCAAATGAAGTTAAAAATAAAGCTGAAAAGGTTGTAGGAAGCGTATCTGAAGCCATCCAGGATATTTTAAAAGAGGATTAATTCCTCTTTTTTTGTTTAATTTCTAAAAATTCCGATATTTATCGCATATAATACAAATTTTAACTTATATATAATTGACAGTGTTATATGAATATGGTAAATTTTATACAATTCTAATACTATCGGGGAGGAATTTTAAATGATTATTGGTGTTATTGGTCTAGGAACTGTTGGTTTCGGAACTGTAGATATTCTTACAAAAGAAAAAGAAAGACTAGAAAAAACAATTGGGGAAGAAGTAGTCGTTAAGTACGGTTGTGCACTTGAGGATGTAAACCTTCCTGATGGTATTATTTATACACAGGATTATCATGAAGTTATCAATGATGAAGATGTAGATGTTGTTGTAGAACTTATTGGTGGTACAACTATCGCTAAGAAAATCATCTTAGATGCTTTAAATAAGAAGAAACATGTAGTAACTGCAAATAAAGCTCTTATTGCCCATGATGCGAAAGAACTCTTTACTGCTGCAAGAGAAAATGGTGTCAATCTTTATTATGAAGCAAGTGTAGGTGGAGGTATTCCAGTTGTTGTGCCTGCTAAGGAAGATCTAGTAGCAAACAATATTAATAAGATTGAAGGTATCTTAAATGGTACAACTAACTTCATTCTCACATTAATGGAAAGAGATAATCTTGATTTTGAGGAAGCATTAAAGATTGCTCAGAATCTTGGTTATGTAGAAGCCAATGCTGCACTAGATTTAGATGGTTATGATGCAGCACATAAAATCTATATTCTTACTATGAATGCTTTTGGTACATTCTTTGATTTTGATAAGATCAAATGTACTGGTATCCGTAATGTGACTAAGAAAGATATGGATTATGCAAAGAAGCTTGGTTATAGAATTAAGTTGATTGCGATGAGTAAAAAGCTAGAAAATGGTTTAGGTATTGATGTGTCTCCTACTCTCGTTCCAATGAGTGAAATTGTAGGTAATGTCATGGATGCTTATAATGTAGTAGAAATTACATGTGATTATCTAGAAAATGTCTTATTCTATGGTAAGGGTGCAGGACGTTATGTCACTGCAAGTGCTGTAGTCGCTGATATTATTAAGACAGCTAAGAAGGATGTATGGACACATGATTATGATTATACTGAAGACGTATATCCTATTACATCTTCTAAGTATTATGTAAGAAGTGAACAGCCACTCAATTTAAATTATGATGAATATTATTCATTTGGCGAAGATCATATTTATATTACTGATAAAGTAGAACTTAAAGATTTAGAAGACGCTTTAAAGGATACTCCAGCAACATATTTCAAAGTAAGAAGCTAAAAGGTGGGATCAACCCACCTTTTTTAATATGTTGATATTCTCTTTGGCGTATAGATAGAATGATAGAAGAATAAGAAATGTAGAGATAATTGTAAGAACAATAGAAAGAGTATAAGAAATATTATAGAAAACAATATGCACAATAATCATGAAATCTAACATAAATGTAGCAACTTTACCATGCCACACTGCCCCATGTACTTCCCCTGTTTTCTTGATAACAACCATACCTATACAAGCCATAAACAGTTCTTTAATAAGAATACATATAAAAGGAATAACAAGCCATCTAAAGCGTGTCATAAGACATAGGAGTACCACTGCTTGGGTTGCTTTATCCGCCACAGGATCAAGTATTTTACCTAAATCACTCATCATATTAAATGTACGAGCTATATACCCATCTAACAAATCAGTCACACCTGATATAAGTAATAATATTCCTGTTAAGACATAATCCTTTTGGTTCATATACATATATACAATTACCGGCAACAGCAACAATCTAAACACAGATAATATATTAGGTATTGTGAAGATATTCTTATTTCTCATACTATCACTTCCTTATTATTAATACTAAAGTGTATAGTGCGAATTATCAATATAAAAGAGGCAGTTGCCTGCCTCAATGTGTGTTATTTAAGTGTTACATATTTGAATACGTATGGAGTACTTACTGTATTATGAACTAATCCCTTAACGTTCTTAGCCTGTAATGCAGCTGTACCAGTTTGAACAACTGGTATATTTGGCATATCGTCCATCATTACTTTTTCAGCTTCAAGTAATTCATTCCAACGTTTATTGACGTCAGTTTCATTCTGAGCCTGTTTTAATAATGAGTTGTACTGCGCATTTTCCCATTTACCATAGTTGTTTGAGTTACTGCTTGCAAGAACGTTTAAGAAAGTAGTTGGATCAGCATAGTCTGGAGCCCAACGAGTGCAGGCAATCTGGAAGTTGCCACTTGCTTCTCTGTTATAGATTCTGTCTTTCTTAACAGTAGCTACCATGTTAACTTTTAAGCCCTTTAACTTAGTAAATGAACCCTGTAAGTATTCTGCGAAAGTATCCATTGGAGATTCATCAGTACCATATAATAAATCAACTGTGATTGTATCAGTACCTAATTCTTTCTTAGCAGCATCTAAGTATTCCTGTGCTTTCTTTACATCATAGTCTACATATTTACCAGATTCTTCACGGAAATCCTTACCTGAAGGACTCTTACATAACTGAGCTGGTACAAAACCAGTAGCTGGCTGTGAACCATCTTTTAAGATGTTATCACATAAATCTTTTCTATTGATTGCATAAGATAATGCATGTCTTAAGTTTTTGTTTGCTGTTGTATCTGCCTTGAAGTTACAGATTAAGTAAGCAAGATATCCTTCTCTGATAGCCTTGAAAGTATCTTTACCTTTATACTTATCTACTAATGTAGAATTGATTGTAGCATAATCAACTTTACCATTATCGAAGTTCTGAGCAGCAGTCTTAGGATCCTGTACTAAGTACATTTCTAAGTTCTTAGTCTTAACAGACTTTGCATCATAGTACTTATCATTCTTAGTGAATGTAGCCTTGTTACCCTTGATCCACTTAGTCATCTTATAAGCACCATTACCTAAAATATATTCAGGCTTAGTTGCATAGTTCTTACCACATTTTTCAACGAACTTCTGGTTCTGTGGGAAGTAACATGGGAATGACATTAAACCTACAAAATATGGAACATTCTTTTCAAGATCAACGACAACAGTCTTGTCATCAGTTGCTTTAATACCAAGTGTGTTTAACTGTTCATCAGTTGCAGCAGTACCTAAATTAATTAAAGAATCCGCATTCTTAATTGAAGCACCTTCGCTACCTAACATATAAGCGTAGTTACCTGCATTCTTGATGATTCTGTGCCATGAGTATACGAAATCCTGTGCAGTGACTTTATCACCGTTTGCCCATTTAGCATCTCTTAAATGGAAAGTATAAGTTAATCCATTGTTGCTTACATCCCAGCTCTTAGCGATACCAGGGATTGTGTTACCCTTCACATCAACAGTTGTTAAACCGTCTGTGATTGCAGTGATTGCATTGAAAGACATTGCATCATCAACGACTGTGCTGTCCATACCAACGATATCTGTATCATTCGCAAATCTGAATGTATCAGTATCTGTCTTAGAACCACAGCCAGCAAGCATACCTGCAGCAGTAGTTAATGCAAGCAATACCTTTACTGTTTTACCTGTTTTCATTAATTATCCCTCCAAAATTTATTATTAATGTTAACAGTTGTGTAGTTTACGCTTTACATCAGATATAGTCAATCGTTTTGTACATTTTCTTTGTAAAAATATTAAAATCTCATTACATTTTAGTGATATCAGAAATATTGTAAATGTTTAATCAAAACAAAAAAAAGGAGACAGCATTTCTGCTATCTCCTAGGCCACTCTGTTTTGACACAAAGTAGAGGTTATTTTAATTTAACATATTTGAAAGTATATGGAGTTCCTACTGGTACCACTACTAATCCTTTTACGTTCTTAGCCTTTAATGCTGCAGAACCTTTTTCGAATACTGGGATATAAGCCATATCTTCCATCATAACTTTTTCAGCCTGGATCATTAAATCCCAACGCTTAGTTAAATCTGATTCTTTCTGGATCTGTTCCATTAATGCATCAAACTTAGCATTAGCATATTTACCATAGTTGTTTGAGTTATCAGTTAAAGCTAAGTTTAAGTAAGTTGTTGGATCTGCATAGTCTGGTCCCCAACGAGTACATACTACCTGGAAGTTACCATGTGCTTCTCTGTTATAGATTCTGTCTTTCTTAACAGTTGCAACCATGTTTACCTTTAAGCCTTTTAACTTAGCGAATGAACCCTGTAAGTATTCAGCCATAGTATCCATTGGTGATTCATCAGTACCATATAATAAATCAATAGTGATTGTATCAGTACCTAATTCTTTCTTAGCTGCATCTAAATATTGCTGAGCTTTCTTCTGGTCATAGCTTACATATTTATCTGCATCATCACGGAAGTCTCTACCAGCTGGGCTAGTAGATAACTGAGATGGAACGAAACCAGTTGCAGCCATAGAACCATCTTTTAATACGTTTTCACATAAATCTTTTCTGTTGATTGCATAAGCTAAAGCTTCTCTTACGTTCTTGTTAGCAACAGTGTTGTTCTTGAAGTTTAACTGTAAGTAGAATAAGTACCCTTCATTGAAAGTAGTGAATGTATCTTTATCTTTATACTTATCTACTAATGTAGAGTTGATTGTTGCATAGTCAACTTTGCCATTGTCAAAGTTCTGAGCAGCAGTCTTAGGATCCTGTACTAAGTACATTTCAAGATTCTTAGTTGCTACTGTTTTCGCATCATAGTACTTATCGTTCTTAGTGAATGTTGCTTTGTTTCCCTTAACCCACTTAGTCATTGTATAAGCACCATTAGATAATGTGTATTCTGGCTTAGTACCATAGTTTTTACCACATTTTTCAACGAACTTTTCGTTCTGTGGGAAGTAGCATGGGAATGCCATTAAGTCTGTGAAATATGGAACTTTGTTTTCAAGTTCTACTACTAAAGTCTTATCATCTTTAGCTGTAACACCAAGAGTAGCCATCTGTTCATCAGTTGCATTAGCACCTAATTCCATAAGTGCATCTGCATTCTTAACTGAAGCACCTCCGTTACCTAACATATAAGCATAGTTACCAGCATCTTTGATGATCTTACGCCAAGAATAAACGAAGTCATTTGCAGTAACCTTATCACCATTTGACCACTTTGCATCTCTCAAGTGGAATGTATAAGTCTTACCATCATCACTTACATCCCAGCTCTTAGCAATTGCAGGTGCAGTCTTACCTTTTTCGTTAACGGCTGTTAAACCATCTGTAATAGCATGAATTGCGTTGAATGACATACCATCATCAACTACTGTAGAATCCATACCCTGGATATCTAATTCACTTGCAAATCTGAATGTATCAGTATCTGTCTTAGAACCACAGCCAGCTAACATTCCTGCAGCAGTTGCAGCGGTAAGCAATACTTTTACTGTTTTACCTGTTTTCATATATTCTCCTCCTGTAGTATTTGTTTTCTACTATGGTGATTAGTTTAGTCTAAAAATTGTATACTGTCAACATAATTTCACATATTTTTTTGTATTTTAATGACAATTTATAGTTTTATTCATGTATTTACTAAATTCTATACAATTGTGTCTATTTTTTAGTAACTTTTTATCACTTTGATAATGGATTGTACTAAATTCTGTACAATATTTTAAATTATAAAGGACGTATGCATAAAAAAATGAACAATACAATCCTGTATTGTTCACTTTTATTATTTTGTATGTTTGAGCTTGATTTGATAGTCCTGAAGAGCTTCTGCACCATAAGCTTTCGCATTCGATTCATTGATCTGATTATAGTTCACTGCTTTGTTTGTGACCTTTGTAGAGAACTCTTTCTTATAGGTCGCAATAGTACGATAGTCTAATAGCTTATTGTAGTCACCACTCATTGTGTCATAGGAATCAACAAGGGCATATTCATAGGCATGATATGTACTATGAAGTAATGCTTCTAAGAGAGTTGTAGAAGATGCATGGTTTAATTGACTGATTTCAAAAGTGATTTCTTTTGATTTGTTATTATATTGTGCATAGGAATGTGAAAGACCACTACCAGCCCCTACCTTGATTCTAAATGGTATACCTAAATAATCTCTTTCGTTATTGCATATTGTCTGTAAGGTATTAAGCTTCTCTTTACGTGTAAGTTTGGACCAGTGATGTAAGTTCTTTAAAGATTTTTCATCATATTTTCTCATATAGACATCTGTATTGTTTGTAATCTTAGTAGATGATTGAATGATAGAAGAACCAAATAAAGTAAAGCTTAATACAATGACAAGTGATAAGAGAGAAGCCAAACCAATCACAAGCTGTGATTTTTCTAATAATGAGTTATAGTTTCTTCTTTTGACTTTAAATAAATATAAACCGATGTAAATAATATTAAGTGTAATAAGTATTCCCCATACTAATCCAAGGGGTAGTGTAAGAAGTGGCATATATGCGATTGTAGTATAGATACCAAAAGGCATAAGCACATTAAGCGCTATACTTAAATAATTTCTTCTGTCTTCTTTCTCAAAGTAAATGAGTCCAAAGCTAAGTATTGTAAGTAAGAATAAAACAAGTTTGGATTGGAGTAATGAGCAGCCTGGGATGACTTTGAATATAAATAAACAGAATATAATAAGAGTAATGAAATATACTCCTACAGATCTTATGATGAATTGTTTAAGTGTTAATGTGTTATGTTGTTTCATGGGTTATCCCTCCCTTATTATTCATTTTAAAGGAAACTGTAACAAAAAGAAAGCCAGAGTTGATTCTGGCTTACATAATAAGTTTCTTCTTTTTTACTACAAGATAAGCAATCACAATAGATGCTGAAGTCACAGCCCAGCTGACTGGATATACGGCCAATACTGACTGGAATGTCTGTACTCTAGCAAAGATGATAAAGATCCAGGCCAATCTTAAAGCACAAGTGAAGACAATACAGAGTACTGTAGAAATCATTGGATTGCCTAGTCCTCTGAGTGCACCTGACATGATTTCTATAGTCATATTGAGTACTTCAAATGTGACTACAATAGCAATACGTATACAGGCTATTTTCACAATGGCAGGATCTGATGTAAAGATTCCTGCTAGGACTGGTGAGAATGATACAAAGAGTGCACTAATAGCACCTGTAAAAAGTGTACCAAGTAACATACACCATCTAATAGACTGTATACATCTTTTGTAGTTCTTTGCACCATAGTTTTGTGATGTGAAGGTAATAGCTGCCTGCGCAAAACCTGTAACTAAGAAATAAGAATACATTTCAAAGTTCAAGGCAACAGTAGAAGCTGCAACAATATCAGCACCTAAGCTATTAATAGCTGATTGAATGATGATATTAGAAATATTGAACAACATTCCTTGTATTGCAGCAGGAATACCTATAATAAGTATTTCTTTTGTATAGACCCATTCCATCTTCATTCTATCTAATCTAACCTGCAAAGCACCTTCTTCTTTATACAGAATTCTAAAAAGTAATAAAGAACTCGTTGCATCAGCAATCGTAGTGGCCAAGGCTACACCAGCGACATCTAACTTAAATAAAATGACAAATACTAAGTTCAATACAACATTAATAGTACCTGAGATAATTAAACAATAAAGTGGTCTTTTTGTATCTCCACCTGCTCTTAGTATGGCAGATTCAAAGTTATAGATGGTTAAGAAGAACATCCCAATGAAACAAACTCTTAAGTAGAGTACGGCAAGGGGTAGTACTTCTTTTGGTGTGGACATGAGTTCTAGTAGTGGACAGGCAATGATTTCTCCAATAATAGAAACTATAAAACCAGTGATAACAGATAATACAAGTGCTGTATGAATGGCCTGATTGGCTCTATCTTCTCTTTGTGCTCCTAAGAAACGTGAAATAATCACATTTGCCCCTACTGAGAAACCTACAAAGATTGTGATAAATAGATTAGTAATCGGGGCAGTACTCCCTACTGCTGCCAATGAATGACTCCCTGAAAACTGTCCTACAGTCGCTACATCACAGGAATTGAATAACTGCTGGATAATACTTGTAGCTGCTAAAGGTAATGCGAATGCAAGGATCTTATCCCATAATGATCCTTCTAATGGATTAATTCTTTTAGCCATAATTTCCCCCTTCTTGCCTATTCTATCTTTAAAGCACGCTTTAAGGTCAATACTATACTTATTTAAATTTTAGAAGGCATTTTTTCACAATCAGAAATCATTTTCCTATATAATTAATATGAAAGGAGGTTTCACTATGAAGAAACTATTTACATTATTATTATCGTGTATGGTAGTGTTTGGTTTAAGTGCATGTACAAACAATAATAAGGATACAGGACAGAGTAATTCTGCTAAACAAACTGATACACCAACACAAACAAAAGAATCAATTGATGATGCATTCTATAAGGATTTAAAGAAAGCCTTAGAAGCAAGATGGGAAATCGAAGAAAATGATGCAGAAGTCACAACAGAAATCTATACTCGCTATGTAGATACTGAACTGAAGTATTTAAGCAAGTATGAGCATGCAGAAGATTCTTTTAAAAATCATGAGATTGGTGATGCTGCTGAGGATTATGTAGACGCATTGCTAGAGGGTAAGAAGATGGCTTATCTGATTGATAAGGATTATACTACATGGCATAGAGAACATGATGAAGATGTATTTGAAGATACGACTGAAGCTCTTTATAAGTTAAATAATATTAAGAAAATTACTTTTGAAAATGAAGAGAACCAAAAGAAGTTTGATCGTCTTGTGAAATATGGAGAAGAATATAGTAAGAGGGATGACTAATGGATAATATTGTCGTATTAAATGATGAACATGGAAATGAAGTAGAGTTTGAATATCTTGATTTGATTGAACATAATAATGAAGCATATGTTGTTTTATTACCTGTAGAGGATGATACAGATGAAGTAGTAATCTTAAGATGTGAAGAATCAGATGATGATTCTGATGAAGAAAACTATCGTTCAGTAGATGATCAAGAATTATTGAATGAGATATTTGAAATCTTTAAAGAAAAGAATAAAGATAATTTTGATTTTGATTAAGAGCGAGGGGGGGCACCTGAATGGTGCCCCCCTTTCATGATGCTTCGATAAATTATTCATGCACAAATAAGTAAATACGTGCATATACGATATATATGTATTGAATATTTTCACATGTAGGACTATTATATACGCGAATTTTGATATTATTATTTATGATATGTATCAAATGAAGGTAAACACACTTAATGGTGTTTATGTATATATTTTGAAGGGAGAATTTAATCATGAAAACTTGGAAATTAGTTTCTGGAATATTATCAATCGTATTAAGCGTATTTGTATTATTCCAATCAGCATTGGCTGGTGTAGCCAATACAATGTCAGCAAATGGAGAAGCAGGAGGAAGTGCTGGATTATTTGTCGCAATTCTTTTACTTGCTGGTGGTATTGTTTCTATCTGCGTTAGAAAAAGTGTTAAAAAAGGTGGCAATATTGCATTAGTTGTATTATTTGGTTTAGCTGCTTTATTGGGATTTACTGGTGCTGGAAGTTATGGTGACTTATATATCTGGTCATTCTGGTGTTTAATTAATGCAGTACTTGCAGTTGTTGCGTTAGTAAAAATGAAAAAAAGTCTGAAGACAGCGTAATGAATTCCTCCTATTAGGAGGATTTTTTTATATCTAATAATATTTCTGGTTTCATCTACCACAATATATATATCTTGTTAATCTCAATCATCTGCATCCTCCCAATACATGTTTTTGTTTATACCAAGAAATATCTCATCCAAAAAATGGGAATAATAAAGGGATATGTATTATAAGTGAAGGTGGTGATAAAAACAAAATATAAATCATAAAAGTTTCATATAAATTTAAAGGAGGGCTGTAACAATGGACACTTTAAAGAAGAATTATAATTCAGAGAACTTCATTCTTCTAGGTAGACCCTATGAGCAAAAAGAAACTATTGAACTTATTGTGAGTATCTATAAGAATAATCATCCAGATTTTTTTGAAGGTGAACGAAACTCATTCATATTTGAACTACGCTATACAGAACCATTTGAAAAAAATTTCACTGAGTTAAAGCGTCTTCAAGGATTAGCGGCTGAGTACGCTGGACATAGAAATGAATTTCAGGGTTATATTATTATCAATTTAAACAGTTATTTGAATCACTGTGATAATTGTTATTTTAAATTGCTCTTTTTAAGTAAATTGTTGTTTTAGGCTAACTTATTCAAAAAAATCCCATAACAATACTCGTAATATACTTCCTTAATTGAAATGGGCATAGGCATAACTCTTGCCATTTTGTTATTGAAGATTTCTGTATCCACAATCATTCTAAGAATCACAGATGCCATTTCTTTTCTCTTGAATGTATACTTTTCCAGTTTCTTATGAAGTAGAAAATCTGATGTGAAGCTAAATTTGATGATCTAGTAGCAACATTTTTCTTAAACTGATCGAATTAAAAAGGGAAATTAAACAATTTTATGAAAGGCATAAGGAAGTGTATCAACATTTCCACTACACTTTTCCTAATCTTCATTGCCTTGTGAGGAGGATACATATGTTAGAAGTAATCTTAGTAATACTTAACCTATGGTGGTTCTACAACACCAAATACTTTAAACTTTGGTCTAAAATCAAAATTGGTGATGATCAATTTTCAATTTCCATTACAGCATTAATCATATTGATCTATATAGCCATCGGTGCATTTGGTTTTGTACGATGGTACTATTATCATCGAAGACTCTAATAATATAATACTAAATACAGAGGTAAACAGTAAAAACATAGGGACAGCAACCGTAACATTGCTGTCTCTTTAAATATGATTATTAGTTTTCTATCTTTCCCTGAATAATGAATCCATTCCAATCTTCCTGAATATATTGATTATTCTTCTTTCTGACTATTTGTCCAATAGTTTCACTTTCCTCAATTCTTTTATTGAGTTCATTAAGGTTTCTTGTATATACGAAAGGATTCTTGATTTTGTTCTTCATTTCTTTCTCAAAAACATCTCTCAGTTCTTTGAGTTCTACTAGACCATATTTTTTTAAGTATTCCTTAGTATCCTTAAATGACTGATAGACATTATTTGTCTGATTATATCTTTCATAGAATGATTTCATGAATATTGCAGAGTTGTAATCATCTACTTCTTCAACAGTTAGAAGCAATGTCTGGCATCCCGCAAGCTCAAATGCACGTCTAATACCATAGATGCCTTCACCACTTATATTCTCTCCTAGTCCTGTATTGCAGGCTGATAATACAACTAATTCTGTACCCTTTAAGTCCATATATTGTATTTCTTTAGCACTGATATAACCGTAATTATTATCTTCCACGTTATATCCTGATAAGCATAGAATACCTCTATCCATTGGTTCCATATTTTCATTATCTAGATAGTCACCATGTGTAGAAACATGAAGTACTCTAGGCCTTTTTGTATTAAGGAAGTTATCATGATTAGCTTGATATGAACTATATATAGTGGATCTTTCACCATAGATATCATGAATAAACATACCTTCTAGATATGAACCATAGAGAACACCTTTTGTGTCTCCTCTGTCGTTATCTTCAGATTGTGTACCTGAGAAGTCTGGATAGACAAAAGATACAAGCTGATTAGTGTTATCATCATCTGTATTCTTCTTAAAGAGTGTCTGCACTGAACTAAGATAAGAGATATTGAGATTATTTAATAATCTTTCAAAAGAAAGATTATAGAGTTTACCATCAGGACAGATATAGATATGACCATAGTCTTCAAGAGAACCGATAAATGATTTAATATCTTCATCATTTATAAATGAACCACTAATGAGATCTTCATAATCAACAACATACTGTGAATATTTTCCTTTCTTTATGAGAATAAAACCATACTTAGAATTATCAAGTTCATAGAAATCAATAACCAGCTTATTGTCTATCTCATGAGATACTTCTTCTAGAGATAATCTTTCACCCATTGTTTCCTTATGGAATATATTGACATCAATCTCAAAAGAGAGGTTCTTATTGGTAAAGAGATATCCTAATAAGTCGTGGATGTCTCTTTCAAAGACACAGGATTTTAATAATCTATATACACGATTGAATGATACAAGATAGTTTCGTCTAGAAGAGACTTCTTTTATACTAAAGGCAGTTGTCTTAAGATTATTAATATTTTCAAAATATGCAATCATATAATTCTTGATAAATTCATTATCTGTTTTATCTTGATGAATCTGTGAAACTAGTAAGTTAGATAATACAAGTAATGTATCTGGATGAGTCTCTCCCAGGATCTCTTTACGGGCATTATAAGTTGCATTCTGCAGTTTGCATGCCTTGTTATAATCTCCTAAATCAGAATAAGAATTTGCTAGATTATTTAATGAAGCTAATGTATCTGGATGGTTCTCGCCTAAGGTTTCTTTTCTCGCATTATAAACTGCATTTCTCATTTCTAGCGCAGTATTGTAATCTCCTAAATAAGAATAAGAATTTGCTAGATTGTTTAATGAAGCTAATGTATCTGGATGAGTCTCTCCCAGGATCTCTTTACAGGCATTATAAACTGCATTCTGCAGTTCACATGCCTTGTTGTAATCCCCTAAATCAGAATAAGAATTTGCTAGATTGTTTAATGAAGTTAATGTATCTGGGTGATTCTCTCCCAGGATTTCTTTACGGGCATTATAAACTGCATTCTGCAGTTCACATGCCTTGTTATAATCTCCTAAATAATAATAAGTGATTGCTAGATTGTGTAAGGCTGATAATGTGTCTGGATGTTTCTCTCCCAGGATTTCTTTACGGGCATTATAAACTGCATTTTTCATTTCTAGTGCCTTGTTGTAATCCCCTAAATCAGAATAAGAATTTGCTAGATTGTTTAATGAAGCTAATGTATCTGGGTGATTCTCTCCCAGGATTTCTTTACGGGCATTATAAACTGCATTCTGCAGTTTGCATGCCTTGTTATAATCTCCTAAATAAGAATAAGTGATTGCTAGATTGTTTAATGAAGTTAATGTATCCGGATGATTCTCTCCCAGAATTTCTTTACGGGCATTATAAACTGCATTCTGCAGTTTGCATGCCTTGTTATAATCCCCTAAATCAGAATAAGAATTTGCTAGATTGTTTAATGAAGTTAATGTATCTGGATGTTTCTCTCCCAGGATCTCTTTACGGGCATTATAAACTTCATTCTGCAGTTCGCATGCCTTGTTGTAATCCCCTAAATCAGAATAAAATATTGCTAGATTGTTTAATGAATCTAATGTATCTGGATGTTTCTCTCCCAGGATCTCTTTACAGGCATTATAAACTTCATTCTGCAGTTCGCATGCCTTGTTATAATCTCCTAAGTAAGAATAAGAGCTTGCTAGATTGTTTAATGAAGTTAATGTATCTGGATGTTTCTCTCCCAGGATCTCTTTACGAGCATTATAAACTTCATTCTGCAGTTTGCATACCTTGTTATAATCTCCTAAATAAGAATAAGTGATTGCTAGATTGTGTAAGGCTGATAATGTATCTGGATGTTTCTCTCCCAGGATTTCTTTACGGGCATTATAAACTGCATTCTGCAGTTTGCATGCCTTGTTATAATCCCCTAAACTAGAATAAGTGATTGCTAGATTGTTTAATGAATCTAATGTATCTGGATGTTTCTCTCCCAGGATCTCTTTACGGGCATTATAAACTTCATTCTGCAGTTCGCATGCCTTGTTGTAATCCTCTAAATCAGAATAAAATATTGCTAGATTGTTTAATGAATTTAATGTAGTAGGATGTTTCTCTCCTAGTTCACACTTAAATAAATCATATAACTCCTGATAAGTATTTTTGGCTTTTATGTAATTTCCTGTTTTATGTGCTTCTTCTACTGCTTTATCTGCTTCTTCTGCTTTCTTAATAAGATTATAAATCATAAGCTTACTCATACTTATTCCTCCCAATCCCCTTCTAATCTAATAAACTAACCTACGCATCCTTCATCACACTACAAAAGAGGGATGTCTTTTTAGATTTAAATCAATCTAATGCATCTTCTGCAAACTTGATACTACTTGAAATGTTATGTTTCTTATATTCATCTGGATATTTAATCATCAGATTCTTATATGCCTCTATAATCTCCTTACTCTGTGTATTCTCTGCAAAATCATCAATAATTTCACTAATCCACCCGTACTCATCTGCAGTACATTCATTCTTTAGATATTCAATTGTTGATGGAATATCCTGACTTAATATTTCTATTTCTTTTTTCCAACATTGTTCAATTCCAAATGACCACTCATCAGACATTTCTGAACGTTCTCTTATTACTTCTCTGAACTTAACTAGGTCCATCATTTATTACCTTCTAACTCCAATAAAGCTTCTTTTCTATCTATACCACCTGCATAACCTGTTAAGCTTCCATTACTACCTAACACTCTATGACAAGGTACTATAATACTTATTCTATTATGTCCTACTGCTCCTCCTACTGCCTGTGCAGAGAATCTTTTAACACCTCTTCTTTGTGCTAATATATTCGCAATCTCTCCATAAGTCATTGTATGACCATAAGGAATATCACAAAGAATCTCCCATACTTCCTTTTGGAAGTCTGTACCTATTAAATGAAGAGGAAAATCAATAAGTGGCTGTTCTTTCTTAAAATAAAGATCAAGCCATCTTTTTACTTTTAGAATAAGTTCTGTTTCTTTTTCTTCATAAGGTTCTTTTAATCCTGATGCATAATACTTCTGATTCTCAAACCATAAGCCATATACACCTATTTCATCTACTGCAATAAGTATATCTCCTAATGGTGATTGATAATGTCCAATATAAGTCATATAAAATCCTCCATATGTCTATCATATCAAAAAAAAGACTCATAAGAGTCCCTTAATTGAATTGTTTATGTTTATTTTCAATAAAGTCATGATACCATTTAAAGCTATCTTTCTTATATCTCTTATAAGTACCCTGACCTAGATTATTAGCGTCTACATAAACAACGCCATAACGTTTTTCCATTTCACAGCTTCCTGCAGATACAATATCAATCACACCCCACATGATATAGCCAATAATATCTACACCATCATCAATCGCTTCATCAATTTGTTTAAAGTGCTGTTCAAGATAATCTATTCTATATGGATCATAAATGAGACCATCTTCATGGGAGGAAGTAATCAATATATTCTCCCCAGTTTTCAAATACAACTGTCGCAAATCTTTCATAGAATTCAATCAGTTTTCTATTTGTCCATCCACCATAATGTTCTACTAGGTATAATGGAACAGCATAATGATTCATTGTGAGAAAGATCTTCATACCTGCTTTATGTACTTCTTTGAAGATATGATCATAGAACTTGATTCCTTCTTCATTAGGTGTTTCTTCATCTCCATGAGGATAAAGTCTTGCCCAGCTGATTGAGAAACGATGGATATCAATACCTAATTCTTTAAGTAAGGCAATATCTTCATCAATATGATGGTAACCATCACTACCGTGTCTAAATGGGTAGTGACCTATTCCTTCACATTTCTTTGCTTCATCAATAATATCTTGTGTGAGTAGTCTTATAGATGTTGTAGCATCAGATGTTCTTTTTAGATAGTGTCTACAATCCTGTGTATCTAAACCTTTACCGCCTTCTTTATAACCACCTTCATACTGGCTGCTAGCAATGGCTCCACCCCATAATATATCTTTTGTCTTTTTCATTGTCTCCTTCATTAAAAAAAACTAAGGTTTAACCCTTAGTTTCTTTGCAAGCTTGTAAGCACCATATTCCGGTGTATGGATAGGTGAAATAAGATTATCTATTGTTTCATTAAGAATAGGTAGAATATAGTGAGAAGCATGATCAAATACGCCTCCAATATAAGAAATACGAGGTGTTGAATCATGTTCTTTTAAGAGTGTTTGTATGAGTGAACGAATTTCTAAGGCTGCCTGTTTATATATATCTATCGCATAAGGATCTCCCTGATTGGCAGCTAATCCATTGATATAAGCATAGGATGCAGTAGATGTACGATCAAGACTATTCATAAATGTGATAATATCATAATCAATATCTAGATAACATTCTTCCATAACAAGATCATAAAGAACTGTTTTTTCTAGTCTACCATCTATTTCTTTACAGAATGTATTAAACATCTTCTTCGCAATCCAATAAGCACTGCCTTCATCTCCTAATTGATAACCCCAACCTCCACAACGTGTCAGCTTATTATTCTTGAGGGATAAGGCAATACTGCCTGTTCCTGCAATGACCACAATACCATCATGACCATCTAATGCACCTTCTATCGCAATTCTTACATCACTTTCTACGACAAAAATTCTATCTTCAAATGCTTCTTTACATATGTATTCTATTTTATCTCTTAATTCTTTCTGTTGGCCATATCCTGCAAGTCCTGCACCAATAATGGCAGTATGATCAGGATCTAGCTGATTGACACCATCTCTTAATATTTCAATAGATTGATCTTGTGGCTGAGTTAAAACATGTACTGTAGAAAGGATTAATTCTTTTAAACGAGATCCGTTCTCATCAAAAAGAACCATCTTTGTTTTTTTACCTCCACCATCTATACCTATATACAACATTTTTGTTACCTCTTAATTTTCAGATGCTTCGTTTGCCTTTTCTTCTTCTAATAATTCATTATCGTACATCTTAAAGAATGGATGATACATAGTTACCATTATTAACACTATTTATATTGTGTGTTATTCATCCCACACCTAAAGGAGTGGGCTTTCCGCACAGTTTTTTTAAAGCACTCTTGAAACCAAACATAGGGATATCATAATCCGTCATACCAAAGACATTCTTGTTTTGTTTATTGTTTTGGTTTTTTACAATGTACCTATTCATCTCATAGTTTGTCTATAGATAACTTTTTACAGTTTTACTAATATTTCCATTGTTTTTAAGAAGAGCTTCTTCACATTCTTTTTCATCTTTACCTGTTAAGCCAGATAGAATCGCAATCTTTACATTGTAGTGACATTTAGTTAATAGTGCGATTGATTCTTCTTCAGAACAATCTAAAGATTGTGAGACAATGTTGACAGTTCTGATCTTAAGTTTTTCATTGGTAGGCTGTACATCAACCATAAGGTTTTTATAGACCTTTCCTCTTTTAATCATTACAGATGTAGAAAGCATATTTAAGACAAGTTTTTGTGCAGTACCTGCCTTCATTCTTGTAGAGCCAGTTACGACTTCTGCACCCGTAATTACTTCTATTGGATAGTGGGAGTATTTTGATATTTCCCCATTGTGAACACAACAGATAGAAACTGTCTGGCATCCTAGTGCGCGCGCATATTGAAGTCCGCCAATGACATAAGGTGTTCTGCCTGATGCTGCAATACCACATACAACATCTTTGTCTGTTAAGTGGATATTCTTTAAGTCCTCTACAGCGAGTTCCTGAGAATCTTCTGCACCTTCTATTGCAGTTGTGAGTGCGATGTTCCCACCAGCTATTAATCCTTGTACTAGTTGAGGATCAACACCATAAGTAGGAGGACACTCTGATGCATCTAGTACACCTAATCTCCCTGATGTACCAGCACCAATATATATCAATCTGCCACCTTGACTCATCTGTTGATAGATACAGTCAACAGCATCTGAAATTTGCGGTAAGACGTCTTTTACAGCTAATGCAACCTTCTGATCTTCATTATTAATAGTTGTGAGAATATCCATCGTAGACATTTCATCTATATGTAATGAGTCAGGATTTGACTGTTCTGTATCTAAGTTATTTAAGTTCATTCTTGTTCCCCCCCTTCCAATATCATTATAGACTTGTTGAAATGTTATTTCTAAAGCAAAAGACTCATACTGAAATATGAGTCTACTTTTTGAGTATAGAGACATTGTCTTTAGAATCTATGAGATTCTTTTTATGTTCTTCAAAGTTCTTCTTAAATACACCATAGTACAATAAGTCAGTTATCACAAATGAAGAGATACGAGAAGAGACAGCACCAATACGTAGGGCTTTTTCTTCACTTGGTACTTTGAGTGAATAAGTACTTAGTTTAGAGATTGGATTAGAGTTAATTTGTGTAATAGATATAACTGGTATTTGTTTTTCATGTAACACTCTAGCAACATCTACTAAACCAGTCGTAGAACCTGAGTAACTAATAATAAGTGCTGCATCATTTTGATCCATGCTTTGGGTGAAGGTCATCTGTACATGTAAATCAGCATTATAGATCACCTTCTTACCTATACGCATGAGTTTTTGATAAATATCTAAACCAATGACTGATGAACCACCTACACCAAAGAGATAGATAGTAGAAGCATTATTAAGTAAGTCTATGGATTCTTCTAGTGTATCTATGTTTATTAACTGATAGGTTTTTAAGACTGTATTCATATTTAGTCTACAACCTTTTTCTACTAGTGTACTGATATTATCTTCTGGTTCAAAGATGAGATCTACTTCTTGTTGTTTTTCTTCTTTAGTTGATTGAGCTAGGTTCATCTTTAAATCACTAAAGCCTTTAAAGCCTATTTTCTTTGAGAAACGGATAATAGCAGCTGCAGAGGTATTTGTCTTTTCACCTAGTGCTTGAGCAGAATCCTGTAAGATATCATTTTCTAATATATATTCAGCTATGAGCTTTTCTGTTGCAGTATAACTATCATTGTATTCTTTAATTCTTAAATATGCGTTCATGGGTTCACCTCCGATTACCCCTATTATAGCATATAGAAATACTTACTTTGTATAGAAAAAGAAAAGAGCCTTTGTGTTTGAATAGTCAAATACAAAGGCTTTTTCAGGAGGCTATTTTATTTGTATGTAAATTTAATAATAGCACCTAGTCCTGATAATAGGACAATTGACGGCATATATGATACAAATGTAGTAATCAAGTTTGAAACCGTACTCGCAATCCAAGGTCCAAACATAGGAATAATTAAATATATTAATAAAAACTGAATAACATGTTCCATAGGCTTATATACTAATCAATCCATTGATTGATTACCTTTCTTAAGATTTTCTATTATGAGTTGTTTAATTACATTGATAGAAATCAATCCTGCCTAAAGTATTTCGAGTAAATCTGTTACTTAGGTTATACTTTATGACAAAAGGAGGAGGCATTATTTGAATGCACAATAGGCAGGTTATTTAAAATTCTATGATTTGTTTTCCTTTTGCATCACCAGCCTTCACTTATAATGTATGTCCTTTTATTTTTCCCTCTTTTTACACATTCTATATTGAATAATTGGATCCTATAAAAAAGAAGATAGATGGACTACAAATCCTCCATACTATCCTCATATATAGTTCTCACCATCTGTGATCTGTTATTCTAATTTAAATTCTCTTCGTCTACTCCCTCATATACTTTCATTAACTTATTATTGATACTCTCTTCATCTGACATCATCAAATGTTTAAATCTTTCTATAGACTCATCAAACATATTTGGATCATAAGTGATATCTTTATCCAAAAATAAATTACCAGCATTATAATAAGTATCAATCTTTAACAGAAGTGCATGTTTAGTAATCATAATTTCATCCAAACAATGCTGCTGTACAATTTCAATAAGTTTAGTGTACAAACGTACCATGAACAAATATTTAGACATTTTGTTTTTTCTAGAATTGTAATCATCACTCTTTCTAACAAACTCACGAGAAAATTTCATTACATATTTACTACGTTTGATATGATATTGATATGTTTTGTCATGATAGAGTTTGATGTTCTGACTAATATACTTATCAAACATACACTTATGTTGCTTTGTATAATCTTCCATTCGTTGTGATCCATAGACTAATGCATGAGTGATTCCATGTAAATGTGTCAGAAATAATGGGTGATTTAATCCTTTGTATTTAATACTATTCAATTCTTCTATTTCTTTTTTTGATTCCATTTTATCTAACGATTTATATTTCATTGTTATCACCGTCCTCACTTATAATGTATGTCCTTTTATTTTTCCCTTTTATAAGCGATATGACAGTTAAGCTGTACATTTCTTGAATAGAACCAGTGATATACCTTAAAAGGAGATTCAGGAGGTAGTCTTAGTGTTTTCTTCTCTACCGCTTCGAACATCTCCTTTCTGCTTTAGCTTTCTGATCTGTGCAAGCATGATGGCTGTCATATAATGATTTCCAAAATCACTGTAAGTATCAGTATGGATAATTTCTCCATGTTTGGGATGCATCACAACACCTGGCTTGAGGTTATCGCAGACCACTCTTACGGTAAATCTGCCAAAGCACTCAAACATATGATGATTACAGTTGTTCCATGCATCCATTTTCATATTCTTTGTAGTTTCTCCATATGAATACTGAGAGAATGAGAATGTAGCTACAAATTGATATACCTTAACTACTTCCCCTGTAGAAAGGACAGTATAATGTATTCTAGCAACACTCCAGTCAACTTCAGTTCGAATACCAGACTTATGCTAGATATGGTTGGTATAGTTGACAATATAGGTGGTACACTTTATGCGATTGATGGTGCTATTCCTTGAGAATAATCAATATTGTTAGAAAATGAAACCACATGTGTAAAATCATTTTAAAATTCGATTTTTTTCGTGCTTCATCCTTATATTTTGATAACTTATTCTTTCTGTACAAGATTTTCTTTACCAATCACTTTCTCTATGTTTTCTAATAAAGCTTTCTCTACCTTTTGAAAATGTATTACTCTTTCATCATTTCGGTAGTCCAAATGTGGAATTAGAATATTTGAATTCTTATTAGCCTCTGACTTCATTCTTTTTTCATACTGAGTTAAGTATACTTGGACCATACTTTCAACATTACTTAATTCATCTAAAATCATATTTTTCATTTTAATATAGTGATTATATTTAATTTTCAAACATAACAGTTCAAAAGATAAAATTATATTATCTTTTTCGTCATTCATCCCATCCTTTTCTCCTCTTAAAGAGGAATCATTAATAACACTATGATTCATGTTATAGATTAATTTTTCTGCTTCTTTCGAAAAATTTCTTAAGCCGTTCTCTAAATGCTTCATCATTTCACTTAAATAATCGTTGTAGTCCTCTATAATCTTACTAATATATATAGCCTCATGTTTTTCGTGATATTTTAATTTAAACTTTGAGACAATACTTTTGTAAACAGTAATAAAAAATCTAGGCAATAATGTTCCTTTCATACTTTTTTTCACTTTTTCTCCTCCTTCATTTAATAACATATAGGTAGATATAACACCTTGTTCCTATGAAAATAATTTAAAATAGAACAGAAACTTTTGATTTATCTGCACTACGCATTGATATAATCAAGCATGAATGTAAAGTATTTTTCACTCTTTTATTCATATTATTTATTCTCCTCACTCTATAACCTATTGCCCATATATAATCCCTATTTTTTACATATAATTTTTATTATGTATATTATATTCACAACATTAAGCTACACACATTCTTTCATCATCAGACATCCCATGATTCCTCTAACTCATGATTCTCACTTTGAAAAGAAACGGGTTCGTCTATTTGTTCACCTGTTAATTTATTAGTGGCAGAATAATTAATCATAATTGCCTGTGGTCTTTCATCTACAGGTGTATAGTTTGTTACACCATAGAAGCCATTATTATTTAAATCCAGAGCGCAGGAAGCCACTTCTCTTTCTATATGTCTTTGATCTATTTGATTCACATTTTTATCTTGTGGATAAATATTTTCAAGGCCTGTACTTCCTTGCAGAAAATCTACAATCACATAACCTCCATAATAATTCTCCTGGCAATATTCACGTACTGTACTCTTCTGTTTATAAGAATTTCTAGACCCTATAATCTCTGCTTCTTCTATATAACCATAGGCTCTCTTACCTAATGGTGTACTTTCATATGTAAACTTATTCATAAAACACTCCTTACTAAAATATATAAACAAACGAGAATAATAATACATGGCATGAAGGCACTACACATCTGTATTAATACAGGCATACCATCGAGTATCCATGCCCCCTAAACCAGGTATGAAATAAGACTTAAATAATTGAATAGATGACTAAAAAAAGTATTTGTGTTTGAATATCCAAATACAAATACTCTTTTCAGTAGATTATTTATGAATTGAAAAAATGTTTAGCTGTGTACAAATTTAATTAGAATAACTAACCCCGACAGTAATACTATAGAAGGCAAGTATGGCACAAATCTAACAATAAAATATGAAACCACACTACCAATCAAAGGTACAAGTATAGAAATAAGAAGACATATCAATATCAATTTAATCAGATATTTCATAGGCTTATACTTACTCAATCAATTGATTGATTTACCTTTCATAAGATTTTGAATTTCTACTATTAATAGTTTAATCATACTGTAATAACATAAAGAAGTATCCTGCCTAAAGTGTTTCTATTAGATCTGTTACATTACGAAAGACTTTATGACATGCACTAGGAGGAGCAGACATTATTTGAATATTACTTAAATCAACACATTAGGCAGGTTCTCTATGATTCTAGGTTTATTAGGATTTAAATAAGTCCCCTATCCCTAGATTCAAATTGTTTAATATTTCTAAGATATATTCTATTTATCACCCTCCCTTCAACCTATAACTTATTAGAAAAAAATAATCCCTCTTTTTGACAATAAATAATAAAAAAACATATTTTGTTGTATTTTGTTAATGTTTGGTGAAGGAGATGTAGAAGAGTTTGTTTTTAAAGGTTAAAATGTTATTAATGAATGTTATTTGGGAGGAGTCTTTATGAATCAGTTTTTAGTTGCTAACCTTATTAAGCAAGCAGAAGAAGGACACAAAGCAGGAAATTATAGAAAAGAAAACTTTGCTTACAAAAAATTATACAATTTATATAAGCGTAAACTAGGGAAAAAACATCCATATACATTAAATGTATTGAATGGTCTTGCTAGTTCTTATAGTCATCTAGGAGATTACAATAAGGCATTAGAACTACAGAAAACAGTCTATAACGCATTTAAAGAACTTCAAGGAGAAAATCATCCAGATACATTATCTACCTTAAACAATCTAGCAAACTCATATTCTAATTTAGGAGATTATAGCAAGGCACTAAAAATGAGAAATACAGTGTATAATGCATCAAAAGGACTTCTAGGGGAAAATCATCCATTTACATTATTAGCCTTAAACAATCTTGCAATCTCATATTCTGAATTAGGAGATTACAGTAAAGCGTTAGAACTACAGAATACGGTCTATAATTCAAGAAAAGAAATACTAGGAGAGAATCATCTAGATACACTATCTTCCTTAAACGAGCTAGCAATCTCATATTCTGATTTAGGAGATTACAACAAGGCACTAGAAATGAGAAATGCAGTGTATAATGCTAGAAAAAAAATACTGGGAGAAAATCATCCAGATACACTATCTGCCTTAAACGATCTAGCAAACTCTTATTCTGATTTAGGAGATTACAACAAGGCACTAGAAATGAGAAATGCAGTGTATAATGCTAGAAAAGAAACACTAGGAGAGAATCATCCAGATACATTAAGATCACTTACCAGTCTAGCAAGTTCTTATTCTTATTTAGGAGATTACAGCAGGGCACTAAAAATGAGAAGTACAGTGTATAATGCAACGAAAGAAATGCTAGGAGAGAATCATCCAGATACATTAGGATCACTTGCCAGTCTGGCAAACTCATATTCTAATTTAGGAGATTACAGCAAGGCATGTGAACTAAAAAATAAAGTCTATAATGCATTTAAAGAAATCCTTGGAGAAAACCATCCCAAAACATTATCTATCTTGAACAGCCTAGCGGGTTCTTATAGTAATCTAGGAGATTACTATAAGGCACTGGAGCTAATTATAAGAGTTTATAATGCAAGAAAAGAAATACTAGGAAAGAATCATCCAGGTACATTATCTGCTTTAAACAATCTGGCAATGTCATATTCTAATTTAGGAGATTACGGCAAGGCATGTGAACTACAGAGTACTGTCTATAATACAAATAAAGAAATCCTAGGAGAAAATCATCCAGATACATTATCTGTATTAAATAACCTAGCAAACTCATATTCTGAGTTAGGAGATTACAACAAGGCGCTAGAAATGAGAAATGCAGTGTATAATGCAACAAGAGAACTCCTTGGAGAAAATCATCCTGTAACATTAAAAGCACTTGCGAATCTAGCAAACTCATATTCTGATTCAGGAGATTACAATAAGAATTTAGAAATAAGGAATATAGTTTATAGTGGATTAAAAGAAATTCTAGGAGAGCATCATCCAGATACATTAACTTCATTACACAATCTAGCAAACTCATATTCTTATTTAGGAAATTACAGCAAGGCGTTAGAACTACATGATACAGCCTATAATGCATTTAAAGAAATTCTAGGAGGGCATCATCCAGATACATTGAAAGTACGTGGTAATCTGGTCGTTTCTTACAATAATTTAAGAAATTATAACAAAGCGTTAGAAATAGGAAATGCAGTTTATAATATGAGAAAAGAAATTCTAGGAGTAAATCATCCTGATACACTACTTGTGTTGTCAAATCTACTTGAAACTCAAATCCTTAAAGAAGAATTTGATGATCAATCTATCAAGAAACATATGACTGCATATTTTGAAAATATTAATAATCTTAAGACTACTGCTTTTAGTATAAAAGAAATCTCTTCTAGACGACACTTTCTTGAATCATTCAATAATGTATATAAATTGTTGAAATCATGTGTCTTTGAAAGAAATATCTATGACTTATTAGATTATCTTTTCATCAATAAGAATCTTTCTTTTGAGATGGACGTCAATAGATTCCACAATGAAACAATGGGGGAAAGATTATCTTTAGAAGAAGTATCTCATGTGATAGGCAATCAGCTGATTATTGATTTCTATGAACTTGATAATTCAAAGTATGGCCTCATTCTTATTAAAGAAGGAAAGTATTCATATCATGTGGTTGATTATGCCGATATTATCAATGGATTATTCATGAACAATGAAGGTATTCATTCTTTCATAGGTTCTCTTGGAAACTATGAACATATTTATATCTGTCTCGATGGTAAACTCTATAATCTTTCTTTTGAAAGAATATTAAACAATCTCAATATCTCTTATCTCAGTTCAGTACAAACACTTTACCAAGATAGTACTAATGAAGATAACAATAACCAGTTAGTATCCTTTGTCTACCCTGATTTCTCAGGTACACAATCTGAAGATAACGATAGAGGAGACACAAAAGGTGTACTTTATGGCTCATATCTAGAAGGCATGTTCATTCATGATATATATGGTGAGAAGTCTACTATATATAGTTCATATCAAGTGAGTCATAATAACTTCCTTAATACAAAAAGACCAAGAATACTTCATGTCTCTACACACGGTGACTATCTGGATAATGAAAATATGGAGGCAATGGACAGAGGTATTCTATGCTTATCAGGATATAACGTAGAAGATAACAATTCAGGTTATATCAGTGCTAAAGAAATACAGTATATGGACTTGAAAGGTACAGAACTCGTTGTATTATCAGCCTGTAATACAGGCTTAGGTGAGAATATAAGTGGTGAAGGTATCTATGGTATTAGACGTGCCTTTGAGCTTGCAGGATGCCAGACATTGCTTCTTACCGTAGAAGAAGTGGATGACTTCAATTCTGCAATATTCATGAAAGTATTCTATGAAAGATACAACGAGACAAATAATATCTATCAGTCCTTTAAGGATACCAAGGAATACTTAAAAGAACATGGTTTAAAAGAACTCCAAGAATTGAGAGATGTCTTTGAGAAAGAAATGAAGAATGAAATTAACAGCCGTATAGTATATACAAGAAATCTCAAAGAACTTAATAGAAGAATTGAGGAAAGTGAAAAGAGAGGACAAATAGTCAGAAAGAAGAATGGAGAATATGTAGTTGAAGATTGGAACGGATTTATTAATCAAGGAAAGATAGAAAACTAATATTTCATATTAAAAGGGGACAGCGCTATTTACGGTTGCTGTCCCCTTCTCTATAAGATAATTTATTTATTCTTCATCTTCATCAATAAGTATTTCAATATTCTCATCATCATAAACATCTTCAACTATATAAGATTGCATATTTGTTTCGGGATCAGGAGACTCCTCATGTATTACATCTAGTTCTTCGTCACCTCTATATACAATAAAATTATGTTCTTCTTTAGATTGTATATTCAGCATATGTTCATCAGTGTAATAATATAAGTAAATCTCGTTCTCTTTATAATCGTCCCCTCCTCTTGTTGCACAAGGAATTAATTGAGTTAATTGTAATGAAGAATCAATGCTATTCTTTATATCCTTGATATTATCCTTTATTTTATCAGTTACAAAAGTACCAACTTTTTTAATAAGAGATGGCTCTACTTCAAATTCCGGAAGTTGTTCTACTTTCTTATAATATTCTTCCAGCGCATCATTGATTTCAATAGATTCTCTCACTAATGCTCGATAGTCGTCATTTTCTTGAATTTCATTTCTATGTTTCTTTATAAATTCAATTTGTTCATCTGTAGGATAAAAAGAATTCAAACATTTAATATATTCAATAACCATTTCGTAATTATCTTTCATGATCCTCATCACCTCTCTCACTCTTCACTTTGCTAAGAATTTTCTTTACATTTTCGCTATATTCACTCAGCAAATCAAGTTCTTTATTATAATAATATGTAATTTCAGTATTTTTAGATACTGAAATACTATCAAAAGGATTTTTTTCATTTTCAACATTTTCATATATGCGACCACTAAACACCATTAACTTCATACACACGCCAAAGTATGTATTATGCATTTTTTGTTTATCAAAGATATCAGGATACATTTCTGGTTTATCAAAGATATCCTTATGATGTAATATATAAACTCCGTACCATTTTAGAATATGGATGTACCAACCACTACAGGAAGTAGGAATACTTTTTATGCGATTAATATATTTACAATATTCATCAAAAGTAATTTTTGGATCAGTATCCTTATTTTTAGGATCTAAATATTTATAGAAAGTAAAATAAATATAACCCAATCTTACAATTTGTTTCTTAATAATTCTTGCTATATCTTTTATTTTCTTTCTATCATCCTTTATTACTGGTTTGCTTACAGCTAATTTGTCATCCAATTTATCAATTAGCGTTTCGATTTTTTCATTCTTTAGTTCTTCATAATAATCTTTTAAAAGAGGAATTGTATATATTACAGAAAGCAAGACAATCCATTCAGATTGATTATAATTATATGTATCAAAATCTGTTTCATACTTAGCTGCTTCCTTACGTATATATTCACAATTGCCCTTATCATACTTAATACTTGTACAGTCTGTATTTTCAGGTTGATCAATACTCTTTTCTCCAACTGGTTCTGTACTCAGTAAATCTCTTATATCATCTGTCTCTTTTATAAATTTTTTTGCTGCCTTTTTTTCTGCATCATCAACTTCTGCACTTTTTGCTGCCTTTTTTTCTAATCTCGCCTTTGACTCAGCCTTAAATTTAACTATAGAATCAATAAAATAGCAAGTTATGAATGAATTTAAAACATCGATTTTTTTAGGTTTGCTCTTAATATCCTTGAATTCATCCCAATCATACATTACTGTAAAATAATTAAATTTCTTAAAAAAATCTATAGAAACACTTTCTGTATTCTCAAATTTACATGCCGTAATATAATATGATAATTTTAATTCATATATATAAATAAAATATTGTAATATACTAAAAATGCACTTACAAACCTCATAAAACATCAAAGCTTTATTTTTAGCTCTCATCTCATCGCTTTTAAAAACTATATAACCAGGATTACTACTTTTATGTAAAAAATCTACTGATTCACGTGTAGTTTTACTATCATACTTAATATTACCTAGTGATTTTTCAATCCTTTCGTGATATTCGTTAAATTCAGTAAAATATTTTGCACTAGACTTTCTTTTAAACATAGTGTATTTGCTAATATCATAGAAATAAGATGATTCACTAAATTCAGAAGCACTCCCACTATTTTTGATACTTAGCTTTTCATGAAGTTGTACTTCAATTAATCTTTGTATACGATTCTCAATTAAAAACTTACTATAACTTAAATCCTTAGGTTTATAACTTTTATCAATTGGTGCAAATACAAAAGTACTATCTATTATGTAGTCATCTTTACTTTTTACAGCTAATCTGCGTTTTCTTTTAATGAAAATGAAGTCTGGATCATACGAATCAGGCTGTATCCTAAAGAATCCCAAATTTTCATAGATATCAGAAAAATCCTTCTTGTGATTAACTACAGAATAATTTTTACTTAATGTCTTAAATTCTTTTTCAGTACATTTTATATAAAATGGTGATAAACAATTTCTAAGATATATTAAGTCTGTAATCAAATTGATAAGTTCTAATTTCCCAACTCCAATAAATTCCCTTTCATTTAGTTTTTTATATTTAATCATAACTTCTTCATAAACTATTTTTATATCTCGACCGTCTAAATTTAATGGTTCAATATCCCCTGTTATAGGGCCATCTTCTCTAAGATAGTAAAATTTTGGTGTTGTATCCATAATCGTATCCCCTCCTTTTTTTATTATAAAATATTTCTCAAGGAATTCTAATATAAATGATGTATACTGATAATTTTATCTTTTACTTTTCTTATATGAGGATAGTTTGGTTGACCAAAAACCAACTATCCTCTTTTGTGTTTCATATTTGGTTAATAGAATGCAATCATCAATTTTATTTGCTGTATAAAAAAGGGAAAAAGATATCAGGATAAGTTATAGATGACGGAGGTGATGACAATGAAATATCAATCAAAAAGAAATGATGATGATTTTCTATTTAAGATATATTGATTTCGAAAATCATAATATGAGGTGATATCAACTGTTTGATTGTAATCATACAAAGTGTATATCACTGTTAAAAAGATGGACAATCCATCAATTTATTACAAAGAAGGAGTTTAAAAAATGAAACGTTTCTTACCTATTATAATATCCCTTGTATGTTGGGTTATATTTATAGCTCTCTCTACGTTGAATGCTGTATTGCATTATAAAGCAAATTTCATAATGATTTTATTTGTTTATGTTCTTTTTGCAGGTGCAGCTATGGGTGCTACATTTATCTGCTGGAAAATTTTTAAACCAAGAACTGAAGTGTTAGAAAAATCAACAGACGATAAAGAATTGAGCTATCTAGATTATTCCATGGAATTGATTGCTAATCTAGCATTTATAATTCTCTTTTGTTGTCTGATGCAACTGCAGTTTCCTAACTATTTTGATGTTTTTTTTGAAAGATATATTCAAATTGGATCACTCAGAATTAACAAATTTTATATGTTTCCGATTGTAACATATTTGATTATTCCTTTATGGTTTAACTTGATTTTTAAAGGGTTAAAAGAAAAGAATTTTGACAATAACTATGCTTCTTCTGCAATTATGCAGATTCTTATAATAACCTTAGCATCTTATCTTTTGATGATGGCATTACCAAACAGTTGGTGTCTTGAATTAGCAATAATTGAAATACTAACTGTGGCAGCTGCAATCAGAAAATATATTTGGAAAAAGTGGAGTAAGAAAAAAATAAGTATCTTTATGATAGGCTATGTTTATTTCTGGGGGTTTGCTTTAATAAGCCGTTTTAATCAAGGAATACGATATACTCTTCCTCTTTCTACTTATTTGAATACAAGTATAAATTATGTAAAGATGATTTTTAATGGTAGTCTATTAGTTGGTCCATCTTCTCAATTACTTAAGAATCTAGATATCACACAATTCTTAGCAGGTAGAAACAATTATATTCTAAGTGGCTTATGTCAAGGTGGATGGATAACGTTTATAGCGATTATCATTACTCTTTTCGTATTCTTGTGCAGTACATACCGTCTTTTAGGAAAACGTGGTATTTCTAATGATTATTATGTCTTATGTAAGGCTGTATGGTGTGGACTAGCATTAAGAGTGATATTTGGAACATTATACAGTTTTGGAATTATGATTCCTTTTAATCTTCCTTTCTCAAATAATTTGTCATTATGTATTGATACTATGGGATTAGGATTATTGATTTGTAATTACTACTCATCATTGCATAAAGATAAAGCTCTACCTAATGATAATAAAACAAATGAATAAGTTATCTACAGAGTTAATGTTTTAATAAGTAGGGTTACATATGGAAGGAGGCTGTAACGAATAGATAGATATTTACTACTCTAAGTGTTATAGCCTTTCCATATATCCTACAGAAGAGGTTAATTACAATGCCTATGTGGTTTTGTATGCACAGTTATCCTATCTAGTTCAAATATATAAGTTGATATTCCTTTAATGGTATATGAACCTATATTACGTGTTACACCTCCTTCTATTTTTATTATCGAATAGAAATAATTAAAAAATAGGGAAAAGTAAATAGGAATAAGTTATAGATGACGGAGGTGATAACAATGATTTATGAATCATTAAAGGTTATGGATAACTATAAATTAAAAAGTGAGGAAACAAAAATGGAAGTAATGAAAAGTATAAAATTCAAAGGATTAAATCATCCTTTATTTATCACTTATTTACACGGAACTATTAATGCATTATTTTATGAGTCTGTAAAAGTGGAAGATTATTCCAACCACCAGAAATATTTATTTGATAAGTATATAGCTGAGAATATTAAACTTTACCACGATAAAACATATGAATATTATATCAAACGAGATAAATATTTAACGACACTTTCTCGTCAGTTAACCAGAGATTGGAATGTAACTCAATCTAGACAGAAGAAAATATCTAAGTGTTTATCTAAAATAAATTTATACAGTGATCTTATTGATGTTGTGAGACAACAATGTTATGACGAAATATTAATAACTAAACATGTAGTTCTATTAAAGATAGATGTTTATTGTCGTGCTGTTAATGAATATTTAAGAAAAGAATTAACTTATGATAAAGATATGTTTGATGAGTGTATCGAGTATTTTAAAGATCAAACAATTGACAATAGTAGTGATTTTGCAGAGCAGTTAGCGACGTTGTTTCCAGAATTAAAAGAAGAAATTCCAGAATCAGAAGAAGAAATTTCAGAATCAAAAGAAGTAAATTAATAGTACTAAGAATTTTATATGAGGATAGTATGGATAAATTATGATCCATCTATCCTCTTTTTATTTAGCTATTAGAATTTCACAAAAGAATGTCCTAATAAAGGGAAAATGAAAACAGGATAAGTTATAAGTGAAGGAGGTGATAGCAATGATATATCAACTAAGAAGAATTGATATAAATAATAGAATCTCTTTAGATGATTTTCTATAGGGTATGTACCAATAAAGGGAAAACGAAAAGAGGATAAGTTATAGGTGACGGAGGTGATAGCAGTGAAATATCAACTAAGAAGAAATGATATAGATAATAGAATCTCTTTAGATGATTTTCTATTTAAGAAGTATGGATTTTAAAGATTAGTGTGTAAAGTAAACCAATTGGTTAACTTTAATTGATAAAAGAAATAAAGATTATAAGGAGACTTAATTATGATTAAAGCAGCAGCATTAAAACCAGTAACTACTGGTGATATGAACATTATGAATAATATACTTACAAAGGGAAATCAAAACATAAAAATTGAACATTCAGAAGAGGAAAACTTAGTTCCTCATGTAGTAGAATCTCTTGCATGTCAAATGGTTGATTTAGATGATTATATCAAAGATTATCTAAGAGAATTAAGATCACTATATGGTTCAAAAAAAGATACATTTCATCTAAGTATGAATCATATTCCTTTAGAGAAAAAGGCTGAAATCATTAAGATATTTGAGAATTTGCAAGGTGTTTTTTCAAGTGTATATTACTGTGAGAATTGTGATGTTCTTTATGGAAAATTAACTTATAGTCCAAAAGCACAGAAATTCATTGATGGAAAATATATGGAAATAGCATGCCGAAAGATGGTAAAAGATATTCTTTGTGAGTTTGAAAATAAGTACCAAAAAAATTTCAATCTTTATTCGAATACTATAGTTAAAACTGCAAATGGTGCCATCCAACAAGAATTCGATTTGATTATAGAAAGTCCATCTGATGGTCATATCTATCTAATTGAGATTAAGTCTGGTAATAATTTCAATGAATTCGATAAATTTTACAATATTGGTTGTAAATACCACGTTATTCCTAAGAGATTGATGATGATTAATAATTATCTCTCTAATGAACAGATTGAATCAATAGAATATTTTTGTGAATACTATTGTGTAAACTTAAAAAACGATAGTTTACGTAAAAAGATTTTCACAATGCTTGAGAATGACTTATAGAGGAGGACACACAAATGAAATATACTAAGTTGAATGACCCAAACACTTATTCAAGAATAACACCTGAACTAGAAGAAATGCTAATACCTGCACATACTATTTTTAATGTTGCAGAGAATGAAGAAATCAAACGTTCATATGTACAATCTCGTACAACAACATTACAAGAACTCCGTATTTTATTAGATGAAGAAGATATTACAATTGTAGAAACAATTGCAGCTTCCAAATATTTAACTTCATTACAAATTTTTGAATACATTACATTAAGAGGTTTAGATGTAAAAAGAGAAAAAATCCGAAAACATCTTCTTAAATTAATGAAATATCGTGTAATTCAAGAGAGTATGTTACTACAGCCAGGATGCGTGAAAGGGATAATGTATTACGAGCTTAATTACTTAGGTTTTCTATTAAGTAAAAATGGTATTGATTTCCATAAAGGGATACAGTTTACTGGAATTTCAAAAAGTGATGATCCTAGCCATATAAAAAGAATACTAGTTGGAAATCAGATTATTCTCAATCTTCTTATGAGCAATACAGTAATGGAACGTTTCGGTGTAATGGAAACAATGCGTCCTATTATTGAGGGTAGTGTAGAAAACAATCTCATTCGCACAGCCGTCTATGTTCGTATTGATGAAAATTCTGTTTTAGCATATGACGTTGTTCGAGATACAGAAGAAGGTTATTTGAAGATTCTTGACAAAGTAAACCGTTATTATAAATTACTTCACAACCAAGATTATCTTAATTCTAATTTTCATGGTGATCAAGTCTACCCTCAGTTAATAATTTGCGGAGAGTCATATGCGCATAATGTGAAAATACGAAAATTATTGAAAGAGTCTAATTTATATAATGATGAAGATCCAATTCTATTTACTGAAGACCTCCTTAATTTAAGACAATCTCCAGTGTCAATTTATGAATTAGGTGAAGATAATAAACAAATATGGTATTCACTGCCACAAAACAATTAGCTTCTGTGTCTGAAGCATAATTATTTGTGATTATAGGTGGGTGGTTAGTCCATCCACCTTTCTACGATAAGAAAAAACATTTAAAAAAGGAAAAAAAGAAAGACAATACGTTATAAGTGAACGTGGTGATAACAAAGTACGAACCATAAATATTTTACATAAGTTTCAATTTAAAGGAGGAATATATATGAGTACTTCAAGAAAAAATTATTATTCAGAAAACTATGTTCTTCTAGGTAAACCCTATGAACAACAAGGGAGTATTCAATGTATTGTTGATGAGTATAAAGATAAACATTCAGATTTTTTTGAAGGTGAACGGGATTCATTTGTATTTGAACTACGTTATACAGAACCCTTTGAAAAGCAATTTACTGAATTAAAACGTCTCCAAGGATTAGCTGCTGAATGTGCAGGACGTAGAAATGAATTTAAGGGTTATATTATTATCAATTTAAGTAGTTATTTAAGTCATGCTGATGATCATTATTTTAAAATAATACTCTATTTTCTTTTAGATATGAATGATAGATGGAAGTATATCTTTCTGATTGATAATAAGAATCAAAAATCAGCCAATGAGCTAGTCAGTAAAGTTCTTCATTTCTTTGTTAGTGACAATATTTCATGTAAAGTTATCGAGGAAAGAAAAGAGAAAGAGAAAATTAAAATTATAAATTCAATATGCGAAACAAAAGGAATTAGCTGTAGTGATGATGTAAAAAACTTATTTGTTGAACTATTAAATCATGATTTTAAAGAAGAAGCTATTTCTCAATTGATTACAAGTATTTCATGGTATTCACATAAGTGTATAAATATGGAATTGATTGATAGATTAATATCTGATCCAGATTCTTTAATTCATTATATGCTAAGTAAAAATGAAATAGATGAACTATATCATTTAGTCGAATCAAGAAAGGAAAAAGAAAAACATGAAGAAGCACGAAGCTAGTTATGCTGGTTATGTATATAAAAAGCCTGTTTCTTATTGGAGTGAAACAGAAGATGTAAAAAAATATCTTACCAAAGTATCTTTTAATAAGAAGAGTAAGATTGAAAAAGGTGGTATGCCAATTATATCTGATGGTAAAACTGCATATATTGATTCTGATGATGGACATACAGCAATTATTGCTTCAAGTGGTATGATGAAGAGTCTTTCTTGTTTTACTCCTCTTATCTATACTCTTGGTCGATCTAATACACCTGAAAATATGGTTATCACTGATCCAAAGGGTGAATTATATAATTTAACTGCAGGCATGCTCCGTGAGGATGGATATAAAGTGTTTTGTATAGATTTTCGCTCTATGGACAAGGATTGCTTTAATATTTTGAAATATGCTGCTCAAATATATAGAAATGGTAATAAAGACCAAGGTCTGTCTTTACTTTCAAATATAGTTAATACCTTATCGGAAGATCAACGTAAAATCACAAAAGATGTTTTCTGGAGTGATACATCCCGCATGTATATGAATGCTACTGGAGCATTAATGTTTGAATCTTATCCAAAGATAGAACAGATTAATGTTTTAAACTGGTCTGATTTTAATACTCTTGATTGTGCTAAGTATATTGAATCCTCTTTTTTAAGTGCAATGCCTGATAATATGATAAAAAGCTCTCTTATGCAAATATTATCTTCTCCAGAAAATACACTTAGATGTATTTTGGTTTCAGCAGCTGGTTGTTTTGGGATTTTTAATCAAAATCCTAAGTTATCTAGAATGTTATCCCACAACACATTTGAATTAGATGATTTACTCAAACCAAAGACTGCTTTATTTATTGTAACTGATGATACAACATCTACAGCTGATCCAATTGTTGGAATCATTATAAGTCAGATTCAGAGTTTCTTAATTGATAAGGCTTATCACTCTAAAGATGGTCATTTAGAAACTCGTATAAATTTTGTCTTAGATGAGTTTGCTTCAATACCAATTCCAAATATGGATAAATCATTAGCAACACATCGTAGTAGAAATATAAGGTATTACCTTTGTATACAAAGTTTAGCACTTCTAAATGAAAGATATCAAAATCCAGAAAAACTCCTTTCTAACTGTACATCTACATTGTATCTTGGCTCTACTGAACTGGAATTACTCAATAACTTGGAAGCAAAATTAGGAAATACAAATATTACTCCTGATGGTATAGAAAAACCATTATGTAGTATAACAAATCTTATGATGCTTAAAAAAGAATGGAATTACAAAGAAGCAATCTATATCAATATTTCAAAAGGAATCAAATATTCTACGATATTACCAAGTATTTATATCTACGACAATAAAAAATATAAAGTACCTTCATATGATATGAATCCACCAGAGGTTGAAATCTATTCACCATCTACATTTATTGACAGTATATTGGATCGTGATATACCTCTTCCTTTTTACGATTTTAAAGAAGAAGAAGAGAAAACAGATATAAAGATTACCGAAGAACCTAGAATAACTTATATTAATAATCTTTTTAATGAATTACTTGATTCATCTGATGACGAGGAGGAATAAAATATGAAATTACCAGCAACAAGAATTACTACTTCTACAGGTTATATGGCTTCTGACTGTGTATCAGAAGAATTTTCTAGAAGAGTCATCTACATTACAGAGGAGATTACTGATTCATTAGCTGCAGAAATCTGTTGTCAGATAAATCATTTAGCTGCAGTAAGTGATGACGATATCACTCTTTGGATCATGTCTCCTGGTGGCTCTGTCACTGCAGGATTTGCGATTTTAGATACTATGAATAGTGTTGAATGTGATATTAAAACAATTGTAATGGGTCAGGCTGCCTCTATGGCTGCAGTGATAGCATCATCTGGCACAAAAGGAAAACGTTATATTGGACAAAATGCTGGAATGATGATTCATCAAGCTCTAGCTGGTTTCTCAGGACAGACTACAGATATTCTTAGACGTGCCCAACATATAGAAGAAATCAATAATAACTTATATACAATACTTGCACATAACTGTGGTGCAAGTATTGAGACAATCGCGAGAGATTGTGATAGAGATTATCATATGGATGCAAAAAAAGCGATTGATTATGGTTTAGTAGACCATATATATCAAAGTCTCGTTTAAGAGTAACTCAAACAAGAAGAGATAACTTTAGACACTTAACATAATAGTAAACAGAAAAAAGGTGATTATTTTATCTTTGGCAGATAAGTCTTCACCTTTCTAATTTATTTCTAATACTATGAATTTTCTATCTTTCCCTGAATAATAAATCCATTCCAGTCTTCAACTACATATTCTCCATTCTTCTTTCTGACTATTTGTCCTCTTGCTTCACTTTCCTCAATTCTTTTATTGAGTTCTTTGAGATTTCTTGTATATACCATAAGACTGTTTATTTTGTTCTTCATTTCTTTCTCAAAGACATCTCTCAATTCTTTGAGTTCTTTTAAGCCATGTTCTTTTAAGTATTCCTTGGTATCCTTAAAAGATTGATAGATATTATTTGTCTCGTTGTATCTTTCATAGAATACTTTCATGAATATTGCAGAATTGAAGTCATCCACTTCTTCTACGGTAAGAAGCAATGTCTGGCATCCTGCAAGCTCAAAGGCACGTCTAATACCATAGATGCCTTCACCGCTTATATTCTCCCCTAGCCCTGTATTACAGGCTGATAATACAGCGAGTTCTGTTCCTTTTAAGTCCATATACTGTATTTCTCTGGCACTGATATAACCAGAATTATTTTCATCTACATTATATCCTGATAAACATAGAATACCTCTATCCATAGGTTCCATGTGTTCATTATCTAGATAATCACCATGAGTGGATACATGAAGTATTCTTGGCCTTTTTGTTTCAAGGAAGTTATTGTGGTTAGCTTGAACTGAACTATACATAGTAGCCTGTTCACCATAGATATCATGAATAAAAATACCTTCAAGATATGACCCATAGAGTACTCCTTTTTTTTCTCCTCTATCATTATCGTCTGATAGTCTTCCTGAAAAATCAGGATAGACAAAGGATACAAGCTGATCTGTACTGTCATCATCTGTATTCTTCTTGAAAAGTGTCTGTACTGAACTTAGGTAAGAAATATTTGAATAGTTAAGTACTCTTTCGAAAGATACGTTATAGAGTTCACCATCAGGACAGACATAGATATGAACATAGTCTTCAAGAGGGCCAACATTTATAAATGAACCATTGATGATATTTTCATAAGCAACAGCATACTGTAAATACTTTCCATCTTTTATGAGGATAAGACCATACTTTGAATCATCAAGTTCATAGAAATCAATAATCAACTGACTTTTAATTAAATGAGTCACTTCTTTTAGAGACAATCCTTTACCCATTGTTTCATTATGGAATCTACTAATGTCCATTTCGAAAGACAAATTCTTATTAATGAAAAGATAGTCTAATAAGTCATTGAATTTTTCTCCAAAAACACATAATTTCAATAATCCATATACATTATTGAATGATTTCGCTCAATTTAAGAAAATTGTTGCTTTGGGTAATCTTATTCAGCGAATATACCATAACGATATTCGTAATATGCTTCTTTAAGTGAAATAGGCATAGGTGTAGCTCTTACCATTTCATTACTGAAAGCCTCAGTATCCATCATCATTCTTAGAATCTCAGATGCCATTTCCTTTCTCTTGAATGTATACTTAGCCTGCTTCTTAAGAAGCAGGAAATCTAGATAACCTTGTATGTATCTGGTTCCAACGCCTCTTGTTGTCTGTATCATTGAGCTTACTTCTGTCATCATCTCATTGACAGCTCCTAATGATTTACCATCATCAGTAAGATATCTCTTCTCTAAAGGAGATGTCTTTATCTTATTGTTTACTGCTTCAAGATAGTTGGCAAACTGTTGTATGCTTGCCTTTGAATCTGATATGAACTCTTCCACATCCTTAAAGTAGTCTTTATTCGCTTTATATTTATCGAATGACTCACTTCCAAGACCTGATACCTGCATCATCATATGATCATTTTCAT
>OJKO01000060.1_pt1 | contig 48556 bp, 38 predicted proteins | sample 1596541 | NCBI WGS metagenome assembly OJKO01 (sample SAMEA4350163, study PRJEB24818) | metagenome | biome: human; feature: gut; material: faeces | place: Denmark | collected 2013-09
CAAACGCCGAAAGTACTTGGCCGGAAGCGGCCCGGGAGGATAGGAAGCTGCTGATAAAGGAAAAGGACTTGCAGAGATGTGAGTCCTTTTTGCATGCATAAATTTGAAAGGGAGTAGGATAAAGGTGTCCGGAAGAATCCGTGAGAGATGTCATCCGAGTAATAGATTCTTCACTCCGTGTTATCATTCCATTTCCCGTCTTTTCCACAAGGCATTCTTGTCTCCGTTCAGAATGACCGCGGCATGGAAGTCATCATAATTAGGGGGGACGTTAATCGTCATCCGGTGCGCCAGCGAAGAATCTGCTGCTGTGGTGAGGAAAGCGGTAAGGTGTCATCAGGGTAATATTCTTCACTCCATGCCACTGTTCCGTTTCCTGTTTTTCCCACACGGAATTCTTACCCCCGTTCACTAATGATAGGAATCAGAAAGGGCTTCTGGTGTCCGGTATTAAAGCATGGGGCGACGCAGGAAACGGTACGGAAGGACGGTATGAATGTCTTCTTTTGTCAACTGATTTTTTTCTGTATTTCCTGTATACTAAGGGTAGGGCAGTATTATTTTTATGAACTTGAATTTTTGTCATTGCGGAAAGGAGAGGGAAATGAAAAAGCTGGTTTCGGTTTGCGTGTTTCTTTTGGCTCTCGTGACAGGTGTTTTTGCCATGGCGCGGGAACCTGTTTATGGTGTCCTGTTCATCCCGAAGAAAGAGTATACCCTTGAAAAGGGAAAGTTTAGGGCAACTGTACCCCAAGTGCAGGCGGTCAGTTTTATAGACGGGCGGACGCCGGTGAACGAGTGCAGCGGGGCGGCGAAGGCGGTCAATAAACAGCTTCGCGCTTATGTGGACAAAGCGTATCAAGACTATCAGAAAGAGGGAGAGCCGGGCACATGGATCTATCCGATGATTACGAAAAATGGGGATAATATTTATTCTCTTGTCATGGTCAAGCAGATTCTTCACGGCCAGTTGGATGTATATATGGACGAAGCGTTCACCTTTTTGCAGAATACGGGGAAGCGGGTATCATGGAAGGATCTTGTCCGCAAGGAGGAGGAACGTTTCATGACCGTGGAAAGTCTGGAAAAGAATATCCGGGCGGGAATGTTCTTTTACAAGGATGGGGTATGGATCTCGAAGAGGCCTGACGGCTGCATTCCGGACGGATATCGTCCGGCAGAAATGCCCGGCCCTTACCGCTTCTATGTGGATGAGTCCAACCTCATTATATTTATGCTTCCCTGCGGGGAGAGCGGAGCTTCGCGGAAACGTTGTTTCGAATTAAATTCAGGAGCGGCTACGAAATATTCGAGAGCGGTAGGATAAAGTAAGATACGGAGAAAGCGGGGAATTACAGGTCGTTTATGCCGCCTGGTGGAGGGCGGTGGAATGGAGGATATTATGAAAAAGAAGATGGCTGCGTTTTTGGCAGTGTCCATGCTGCTTTGCGGACAGGCGCTGGCTGCCGATTTTTCCAATCTGGTTATTATCCACACCAATGATACCCACGGTTTTGACCGGCGGGCGGAAGGAATCAACGGTATGGCCACCGTGTCCGCCCTGCGCAAGCATTACCTGTCACAGGGAAAGGATGTGCTTCTTGTAGATGCCGGCGATGCCATACAGGACAATAATCTTGTAAATTTCAGCAAGGGAAAGTCGGCAATCGCTTTCATGAATGCCGTTGGTTATGATGCTATGGCATTGGGCAATCATGAATTTGATTACGGGCAGGATGTTCTGGCAGAGCGTATCCGGGAGGCGAAGTTTCCCATGCTGTCCGCTAATGTCATTGTAGAAGCGACGGGAAGGCCGCTTACCCGGGATTCTGTCATATACAAAAAAGGGGATGTGAAGATCGGCATCATCGGTCTCACTACGCCGGAAACCGTGGTGACGACCAATCCAAAAAACGTATATGGTTTGAAATTCCTGGACGATAAGGCGACGATTGCCGTTACACAGAATCTGGTGAAGAAATTAAAAGAGCAGGATAAATGCGACCTCATCGTGGCAGTTGGACATCTGGGCAGTGAAGATGCCAATAGGGGGCACCGTTCTGATGATATTCTCATGAATGTAAACGGTATTGATATTTTTATCGACGGACATGACCATACGGCAAAGAATAAATATATCAATGGGGCGCTGCTTGCAGAGACAGGGCACTATACGAAAAATATCGGCGTCATTACCCACATGGATAATAAATGGACGGAGAATTTCTGCAAGTATGGCGATTTTAATGAAGAAGATCCCGTCGTCAAAGAACTGGTAGACAAGACACAGCGGGAAGTGGATGACGCGATGGCGTTGAAGCTGGGGGAAACGCCGTTGCTTTTGAATGGCAGCCGCGACCCCGGTGTGCGTACGGATGAAACGAACCTGGGAGACTTCGTTGCAGATGCGTACCTTTGGCAGGCGCAGCAGGCAATGGCAGCTTCAGGCGTCAGCGTGGACGGCTGTCTGTTCAATGGCGGCAGCCTGCGCCAGTCTATTGAAAAAGGAAATATCACCGTAGGAAATATTTCCGGTGTGCTTCCTTACAATAATCAGCTTTATGTGATGAAAATTAAGGGCGAAACGCTTCTGGAAATCATAGAAGCTGCCACCTGTTCCCTTCCGTCCCAGATCGGCGCTTTTCCCCAGGTGTCGGGAATCCGCTACACTGTGAATACAAAAGTGCCTTATGAAAACGGGAAGCAGTATGAAAATTCCACCTATTTTGCGCCTGCCAAACCGGGAAGCCGCGTCACTATCCATGAAATCGGCGGGAAACCATTCGATGTGGATAAAGTTTACACTCTTGTTACGACAGAATTCATCTGCCGCGGCGGAGACGCTTACGGGAAACTGACGGAACCGGGGGCTGTGGACATCCAGGCCATCGGTTATGTGGATACGGAAGCGGTGGAAAACTATCTTAAAGAGGAATTGAAAGGAACAGTTCCTGCAAAGTATGAAAAAGAACAGGGCCGCGTGACCGTCATAAAATGATTTCCAACATTCATAAGAACCGTGGCGGGTGACTGTCACGGTTTTTATGGTGAAAAGCACGGAATGTGGTATGCTGGAGACAAGCGGAAGAGGGTGGAAATTATGGTAAGCGGCTGCATTTTCGACATGGACGGGCTTCTGTTTGATACGGAACGGATTTTTCAAAATTACTGGAGAGCCATTGCGGCAGAGCGGGGGATTGTCCTTGCAGACAGTTTTATCACGGAAATCACGGGGACGAGCGGGGAAATGATGAACCGCATTTTGGAAAAATACTACCACACGGAGGACGGCGGAGAAATTCAGAAAGACTGCAAAGAAAGGGTTCTGCGCCATCTGGCAAAGGATGTACCTGTCAAAACGGGAGCGGTGGAAATACTCGGACGCTGCCGCATGCTTGGCATCAAAACCGCAGTAGCCAGCAGCAGTCCGCTCCGGCAGATAAAAAATAATCTGGAAAACGCAGGAATGGAAAACTGTTTTGACGCCCTTGTGAGCGGTGATGAAGTGGAAAGAGGGAAACCGGCGCCTGATATATTTCTTCTGGCGGCAAAGCGGATCGGTATTCCTCCGGGAGAATGTACCGTTTTTGAAGACAGCCCCCACGGCATCGAAGGCGCATTGCGCGCGGGAATGAAAGCTGTCATGATTCCTGACCTGCTCCCGCCCTGGGAAGAACACAGGCGGCAGATAGAAGTGTATAATAATTTGCAGGAAGCGGCGGAAAAAATTTTAGGATTGGGATGAGAAACTGAAGGTCAGCCGTAAACGGTAGCGGGGAAGTGCTGCTGTAAATGGGTAAAACGTCTCGTCCTGCGGCGGAAATTTATTTTATTAGAAAGAGGAAAGGGCATGGATGGAGAAACGGCTTCATGGATATTTTACAGCGGGCTTCTGATGTATGGCCTGGTGCTGTTTGCCTTTAAAAGACTGTACCTGGATACATTGGAAAGCAGAGTCTTGTCGTACATGTTGGGACTGGTGCTGGCCTATGGAATCCTGGCAGGTGTTTTTCTGGCAAGCAGGGAAAGCCTGGTTGTCAGGACTGTTTTACAGGAAGCGCTATGGAGCGGCCGCACCCATACTTATCGGGGTGCCGGGTTTCTTCTGATCATTGTGCCTGCCGTGTATTCCATCTTTCTTCTCCGCTTTTTTGAAAAAGGTGGGAAAAATGCGGCTTGGAAAGAAAAAGTGAAAATGATGGGGGCTGTATCCATAAATACAGTTATGGCTCTTTTAGGGCTGCTGTGCTTCAATTATATGCTGGACGGGCACAGCATGGAGGAATGTCGGATCGTTCTTGAAGAGAGTTTTGCCTCCATAGGCTGGGAATCCGGACTGCTTTCCATTGCGCTGATGTATTTTGTATTTTACATAATAAAACGCGATCATTTCAAACATTATGACAGGCGGCGGAAATAAAAACGGCAGGCGGAAACCGGATGCGGGAAAAGGAAAGTCAGCTTTCAGGTGAATAGGAACCTTTCCGACGGGGAAAGCCGCGTACTGCTTCATGGAAAGTTGATTGTGAAAATATAAAAGGATACGGGATGATCATGTTAGGATTTATGGAAACGGAGAAAGAATTTATAAAAAATTGGGAGAAATACAGGGGCGTGGCCGGCTGCCTCCGGTATCTCGCCTACTGGTTCTTTTTTGGGATTATCGTTATTCCCCTGATGCTGACAGTAATCAATCCGGATATATGGTCTACGGTGCGGATGGATCAGCTGGCGGAAGAAGCTGCCGTTTTTTTCGGGTTCGGCTTTGGGCTTTGTGTTCTTCCTTCCCTGCTTATAGGGCTGGGCACGTGGGATGAGAAAAACCGAAAGTATAAATATCTTCTTGGAGGGAATATGCGGTACATGCCTTTCAAAGAAAGACCCTGGAAAAAAGGAGAGAAGTGGCAGTTATATGGGATTGGAAGTTTGATGGCCGCATTTTCCGCCTTTATTATTTTTGCATCTGTTACATTGATGATGAGCGGCACCGGCAGAGCCGTTTATATGTTTAGATCCAGCAGCGCTTTCTTTTGTTTTTTGTTTATCTATTGGATCATCCATGTGCTTTATTTCCGCCGGCATGACGGCCCTTTGTATATCCATCTGTGGGCTAAGGTTATTATGGCTGTTTTATGGCTGGGGACTGTCGGGGCTGTGATCCAGTATTCCTATTTTTGACCGGCTGATGAGCATGTAAATAAGGAAGCAAAAAATCCCCTTCTTGAGAAAAGGGGATTTTTTGCTGGGAGAATCTTTTTTCTTATTTCTTTTTATTATCCAGTTTGCTTGCGTCTATTCTGTTACTGTCACGGATGAAATCGTTGTAGGAATCTACCATGTCATTGAAGGCGTCATTGCCGCCGCGCCCTGCCAGATAGGTACGGATCCTTCCGATGGCGCGTTCAGCAGAGCTTTTGAAAGATTTTACACCGGAGACATCTTCCGCCGGTTTGAGTTTTTCCATATTTTCCTTTACCTGTCCCAGCAGTTTTTCTATCTGCGCCTTATCTGTCTTGGCAGGATCTTCCGGATCGATAGCTTCCAGAGCCCGTCTCATGTCGCGGCCGATTTCCATATAAGTGGCTGCCATGACTTTGTTGTCCTTTTTCATTTCTTCTATCAGAAGGTCGCGGAGTTCGGAATTGTGCTGGCTGATGGCACTATCAAGTTTGCTGTATTCCGTGTTGAACTGGTCATAGAGTTTCAAATAAGAGGCGACCATTTCGCGGCCTTTCTGATTGCCGTCCGTGGTATATTCATTGGATGTATAGTAAGATTCCATTTTGCTGGTCAGGGGAACCATTTCATCCAATACCTTAAGAACGGCTGTCGTGCTTTCGTCAATATCGGAGAAACCGCTGCTTTCCGCTTTGGCTTTCGTCAAGTTTTCTTTCAGGCTGTTATAAGCGGGGAAGCTGGCAAAGTCCAGATCCTCACCGGCTTTCATCTTCGCCAGGACTTCATCAATGGAAAAGGCAAATCTTACATTGTGGCCGTTGAAACCGTTGGTGGCTTTTACATAGCTGCTGATTTTTTCCAGCTGGCTTGTCGGCTTTGCAGATGTTTCTTTTCCGCCGCTAGAAGAAGAGCCGCCACCGCCGCAGCCTGTCAGCATCATGATCGCCGCTGCCAGTACCAATAAAAATAAACCGATTCGTTTTGTCAGATGGGGGGTGTAATCCACTAAAATCGCCTCCTATTGTAAATAAAATCGTTTCTATAGTATGATCTCCCACAAACGGTTTCATTATATCATTAAAGGGCAGAAGAAAGCTATTTTAAAATTTATTAGTTTTCTTATCAGATTCTTAAAAAACTTTATGACATGAAGCGTGAGTGTGGTATAATGATAAAAAATTAAAAGGAGGGTATTATGCGTAATCCAAAAAACATGCTGATTGTAGGGATTGTACTACTGGTGGTAGGGGTTTGTATCCTGCTGTTTAATCCGGATCAAAGCGCTGCCAATCTGGAAATTGCCAGAAATGCAAAAAATGCGCAGGAAGCTGCCGCCGCTATTTCAGGCAATAACCAAAGGGAGCTTATGATCCATATGGCAGGGAATTTTCTTGCAGGGATCGGCATCGCGCTGACGGCAGGCGGTTTTTTCCTGAAAAGGAAGAAACAGTAATTGTCTGAAAGAAGAGACAGGGAGCATCCGCTTTCCCCATGTCTCTTTTTTTATGCATGGGAAAACAGCGGATGGCTTTCTTTTCGTGAAATCTGTTATACTGATAAAAAATAATTATTTTTGAGATGTATGCCGCACAAGGGAGACATGATGACCGTCAGGGAAATAGTGGAAACGCTCGGCCTGGCAGCAGATGAGGACGCTGTAAGAAAAATGGCAGAGTACAATGCCATGGTGATTGCCATGAGCAGGAAAATGAATTTAACGGGAATCAAAGATGCAGAAGAAAGCCTGGTCAAAAATATTTATGATTCGCTGACCGTGTATGAGGAGAAATATTTTCCGAAGAACGGGCGTATGCTGGATTTGGGGACAGGTGCCGGGTTTCCGGGAATTCCGCTGGCCATCCTGCGGCCGGATATGCAGGTCGTGCTGGTGGATTCTGTCTTAAAGAAACTTGTATTTATAGAGAATGCCGCGGCAAAGCTGGGGATTAAAAATATAAAGATTCTCCATATTCGCGCCGAAGAAGGCGGACGGCGGAGGAAGACAAGGGAAACCTTTGATATGGTGACAGCAAGAGCGGTAAAGATGCTTCCTGTCATTGCCGAATGGGGTATCCCCTTTGTGAAGGAAGGCGGTATTTTCGCAGCGATGAAAGGACCTGGTGCCGACGAGGAACTCAGACAGTCGGGAAAGATCCTGAAAGAATTGAAAGCGGAGCTCATGGAAAGAAAAGAATTGGAGCTCCCTACAGGAGAGAGAAGGACGATTCTCTACTTCAGGAAAACCGCGCCGTCTCCCAAAACCTATCCGAGGAAAGTGGGTGTGGCGGAAAAGAAACCGATCATAGGCGAAGCGTAAAAGAATAAAAGCTCCTGTAAGAAGGAAAATCTTTCTTGCAGGAATTTTTATTATGGGCGAACTTTTATGGCGGTTACGCAGGTGCGGTATTGAGTGGCAAAGAATTCTTTCAGCGTTTTGCCGTGAAAATAAGCGGCTCGCTTTGCCTCGGCGCGTAAAACGGAAAAGAGCGGGAAAGAGGAAACCGCCCTTACGGTTTCAATCCGCTGATCTGTTCTTTTATTTCCTTTATATCTTGTCCTATTTGCCGGAAAGTGTTTTCCGCATGCTCCATGGCGCCTTTTACATCGGTTTCCTCCCCCCTGTCATTGGTGAGGATAATGTCGCCCAGCTGGAGTTTGCCGTTCCTGATGTGGAAAGCGTCGGTGGAAAAGGTGCCGAGGGCGGTCTCTATGGATACGTCATAGAAGTCCAGCTCTTTTCCCCTGTTGTGGAAAGCACCCTGTATCTTTTTGAAAGGGATCAGTTTGTAATGACCGCTGCCTGAGGTAAAGGTGCCTTCGGAGATGATCTCTTTCGGATTTCCGTCACAGCGGATGTCGCCTTCTAAATCGACGTAGCAGAAAATGGCAGCGTCTTTCGCGGGATAGCGGGAATCCAGCTTTTTGCCTGCCAGGTGGATGTTGTAGGCCCTTGTGTCTATGTCATAGTTTCCCGATGCTTTGACTGTGCCGCCGTAGACACGTCCCGTGACATCGGTGAATTTCATTTTCCCATGGTGGTAGAAAACATGGCCGTCCAGATGGGAGAAAGAAAGGGCAGGGATATGGAGCTGCTCCATGGTGATTTTCCCTTCCGCTTTCGGGGAAGCGACGGGGCCGCCCGCTTCGGCAATGAGGGTAAGCTTGTCGTGGATATTGTTTCCCAGTCCCAGAGATGCCGGATCGACACCGTAAAAAGATACATTCATGGCGATGGTGTGTTCATCGCTTTTCATATCGATGTCGCCGTAAATCTTCACACTGTCGCCGATGGCGGTACCGCCGAATTTACCGGAGGACAGGTCGACAAAAAGAGAATCGTCGGTGTCGATATTCAGGTGCATGTCCACATGGGAAAGAAGGAAGTGCCTGTTTTCATAGAAAGCTTCCAGCTGGCAGTTTTCCAGGTGGATATTCATTTTCATTTTCTGTCCGTTCCCCTTGAAGTTGGCGATTTTCTCGTGGAGAGTTTCCGCACGTTCCTCTGCCGGTTCGGATTCAGCGGCCGTTTTATTGATGAGGTCGACATCCATATTCTTGTCAAACCGGAGCGCTGCGGAAGCATTGTGGAGCCTTATCTCGGAAATGGCGGTGGCCCGCAGTTTGCCCCGGAGGATATCTTCCGGGCGCACTTTTATTTTCCCGTCGGGGACAAAGAGGATGGGGATGCCGTGGTCATCCGTCCAGAGCAGGTTTTCAAAGGAAACGTAGCCTGCGATGTCGGCGGAGATTTTTTCAACGGAAATATGTCCCCGGAGCATGTGCTGCCTGTTCATGGCATAGCTGAAAATGCGGGCGGCCGCAAAAGCGGCGATCTGGGCGATGAGGAGAAGACCCAGGACGGCGGCAAGCAGCAGGAAGGAAAGCCGCCGTAAAGCGGATCGGTGCCGGTGGAAAAAGTCGATCATGAAGACCTCACCCAAAGTTACAATTCTTTGAAATGGAAATCTTTTTTATGGCAGGCATAGTCTTCAACGATATGGCCTTTGCCGAAAAGCTTGTACTTGTATGACAGGAGCCCTTCCAATCCGACGGGACCCCTGGCATGGAGCTTGCCTGTGGAAATGCCCACTTCCGCGCCGAAGCCGTACCGGAACCCGTCGGCAAAGCGGGTGGACGCGTTCTGGTAAACACCGGCCGAGTCGACAAGCTGCATGAACCGTGCGGCGGTATTGATGTTTTCCGTGATAATGGCATCGGTGTGGTGGGAGCCGTACCTGTTGATGTGATCGATGGCTTCCTCTACAGTGGAGACGATTTTCACGGCAAGGACGAGATCAAGGTACTCATGGCGGAAGTCATTGTCTTCAATGATGTCTAGGGGGATAATTTCTCCCGCTTCTTTTGTGCCGCGGAGACGGATGTGTTTTTCTCCGGCGGCTTTTTCCAATACGGGCAGAAAGTCTTTGGCGATATCCCTGTGGACGAGAAGCGTTTCTGCGGCATTGCACGCAGCGGTGTACTGGGTCTTCGCGTCAATGACGATGGGGATGGCTTTTGCCATGTCATAATCTTTGTCCACATAGACGTGGCAGATACCGTCGGCATGTCCCATGACGGGGATTTTCGTGCGGCTCATGATGTGCTGGACAAAAGCATTCGAGCCCCGCGGAATGATGAGGTCTACCGATTCGCGGCAGGTGAGGAGCTCATCTATTTCACTGTGCTGTTCTGCTTGGAACAAAGCTTCAGATGGAAGATTCGCGGAGGTGGAGGCTTCATGGAGGATGGAAAAAAGAACGCGGTTCGTTTCTTTCGTCTCTTTTCCGCCCTTCAGGATGGCGCAGTTTCCGCTTTTCACCGCGAGGGATGAAATCTGGATCATGGCGTCGGGGCGCGCTTCAAAGATCATGGCGATGACGCCGATGGGACAGGTGACGCGGTAAAGGCGGAGCCCTTCATCAAGCTGGCGGGCAAGAGTGACTTTTCCTACGGGATCGGGAAGGGAAATGAGCTGCCGGATGCCGCTGATGCTGTCTGCCAGTTTCCCTTCATCGAATGCCAGCCGTTTCATGACGGCAGGAGGAAGTCCGGATGCTTTTGCCGCGGCAAGATCGATCCTGTTGGCAGCAAATATTTTTTCTTTTCCTGCTTCCAGATTTTCAATCATGTGAAGGAGCGCGGAATTTCTTTTTTCCGCAGGTGCGGATGCCATAAGGGGCGACGCCAGTTTCATTTTTGCCGCTTCTTCTTTTATGCTCATGGGGATTCTCCTTTATTATTCCTTATATAATATATGTTTATCATAATCTTGAAAAACAGGACGGTCAAGGAAAAGCATGTCTCTTACGGAAGAGCGGCCGTCGAAAGGCAGAGGGGGAAATATTGAAAAAGTGGTTAATAATTAGCAGAAAGTGTGATATAATGTTGCGTACATAGCACACAAAGTGTGTATCTACTTGAGGGAGCGGTTGCAATTCCCGGGTGTTTTGGAGTATAGCAGAAAGGAAGATTTTTATGGGGGAAAAGACGAACAACGCATTTATCGCGATCGGGCTCATGCTGTTCGCATTATTTTTTGGGGCGGGAAATTTGATTTTTCCGGTCTTTATGGGTCAGAATGCGGGGGTAAATACGATTCCCGCGACAATCGGTTTTTTGATCACAGGCGTAGGTCTTCCGCTTTTGGGTGTTCTTGCCATTTGCTATTCCGGTGTGAATCTCCGTGAACTGGCGGGGCGTATTCATCCGGCGTACAGCATTTTCTTCTGCACGGCGCTGTACCTGACCATCGGGCCGTTTTTTGCGGCTCCCCGTACGGCGACGGTGGCTTATGAGATTGCTGTGGCGCAGTACCTGCCTCCTGAAATGCGGAGCATGGGGCTTTATGTTTTTGCCGCGGTGTTTTTTATCATTACCTGGTGGCTTGCGATTTCACCGTCCAAACTGGTGGCCCGGGTCGGCAAGTTCATGACTCCCGTCCTTCTGGTATTCCTTTTCCTTTTGATTATCAGCGCCATTGCCTCGCCCATGGGAAGCTGGCAGGCACCGGCAGCTGCTTATGACACCGGTGTGAAAGCTCTCGGGCAGGGGATCGTTGACGGATATAATACGATGGACGGCCTTGCCGCTCTTGTTTTCGGCATTATCGTGGTGGAATCGGTCAAGATGTACGGCGCGGTTTCCGAAGCGCAGATTACGAAAGACACGCTCCGGTCCGGTCTGATTTCCACATTTTTCATGGCGGTTATTTATGCGGCGCTCTGCTATATCGGTGCCAGTTCCGTATCCCTCATCGGTGTGCAGGAAAACGGCGCTCCCGTCCTCGTAAAAACGGCGCTCCACTACTTTGGTGCCGCCGGCGGAGGCATTCTGGGAGTGATCGTTATCTTTGCCTGCCTGACCACCAGTGTCGGTCTGGCGGCTTCCTGCGCAGCCTATTTTAACCTGCTCCTGCCGAAAATCTCTTCAAAAACCTTTGTTACCGTCATGGTCGTTGTCTGCTTCTTCGTGGCGCTCTTCGGCCTGACGACGATCATCAAGAATGCTGTTCCCGTACTGCTTTTCCTGTATCCCATGTCCATTTCCCTCATTGCGCTGGCGTTCCTGCATAACTTCTTTAACGGCCGCCGCTGCGTATATGTATGGACAACTTTGTTTACCGCTGTGCCCGCTCTTTGTGACGGGCTTCACGGGTTCGGTCTGAAGCTGGGTGCCATGGAACCGATGCTCGCGGCTCTTCCGCTGGCGGAATACAGCATGGGCTGGATCTGTTTCTTTGTGGTAGGATTTGCTGTCGGTATCGTCCAGATGCTGGTGACCGGAAAGAAAGAACAGGCCTAAAAGAAATTTGAAAGAAAAGGTGAAAGCGTGCGGGCCGGACCCGTGCGCTTTTATGATGGATGAAAAGAGTTTCTTACTTTCTGATTGACATATTTCCCCTTTGTCACTATATTAAAGAGTAGGATTATTATGGAAATACAGGGGAAGACGGTATTTCCTTTTATATGGAAAGGAGGGAGCCCGATGCTTACCGCTTATAAACATGATGAAAATCACAGACTTTGTTCCGTTGCTTTTGAGGAGATGGAAAAAGGGTCGTGGATCAATTGCGCGGCTCCTGATGCGGCGGAGCTGGAAAAGCTGAATGAGCTTACCGGTATTCCTGTTGATTCCCTCCAAACCGCTCTTGACCGCGAAGAACGTTCCCACGTAGAATTGGAAGATGATTTTATTTTTGTCGTTGTAAATACGCCTGTCGTCCTTGAAACAGATGCTTACGATGCACTGCCGCTGGGGATTTTTATCACGGATAAGGTATTTGTCACCGTGTGTCTTGAAAATAATACGGTGATCCAGAAGTTTATAAATAATAATTATCCCTCTTTCCAGACTTATAAAAAGACAAGATTCCTTTTCCAGATACTGTCTACCGCATCGTCGTCCTTCCTGTACTTCCTGCAGCAGATTTATAAAAAGACGGACGGCATCGAAACACAGGTGCGGAAATCTTTGCAGAACAAAGAACTCTTCCGCATGCTGGAACTGCAGAAATCTCTGACCTACTTCAACTTCGCCCTTCATGCGAATGAAAACGTCATGGAGCGCCTCATGCGTCTTCGCAACAGCCCCATCCATACACTCCTGAAAATGTACGAAGAAGATGAGGATCTTCTGGAAGACGTCATCATTGAAAATAAACAGGCTTTGGAAATGGTGGAAATTTACACGAACATCCTGATGTCCATGATGGACTCTTTCTCCTCGATTATTTCCAACCGTCTGTCGCAGATTATGAAATTCCTCACCTCGGTGACGATCCTTCTTGCCGTGCCCACTTTGATATTCAGCCTTTGGGGTATTAATGTGCCCGTGCCGTGGGAATCAAGCGAGATCGGATTTGCCGCGGTCACCCTTCTCGGGCTCGTACTGACCCTCGTATCGGCGCTGGTGCTGTGGAAGAAAGATATGCTTTGAAATAAAGAAACAAAGGGACCGCTGCGGTCCTTTTTATTTTGCCGATTTAGGGGAAATAACTGGTATAATAGAAAAGTATTTGAAGAAAGGAGGAAACGATGGAACCGGCGGAACTTTTAAAAAAATATTTCGGTTATGATACATTCCGGCCTATGCAGGAAGATGTCATCAAAACCATTCTGTCGGGCAGGGATGTGCTGGCTGTTATGCCCACCGGCGCGGGAAAGTCGGTCTGCTTCCAGATTCCCGCCCTCCTCTTTCCCCACGGTACGATCATTATTTCTCCTTTGATTTCTCTCATGAAAGACCAGGTGGAAGCGCTTGCAGAGCAGGGGATTTCCGCGTCCTATGTAAACTCCACCGTGCCTTTTGACGAATCTATCGAGCGACTCCGCGATTTGTTCCGGGGGCGTCTGAAGCTGCTTTACATGGCGCCGGAAAAACTGGAACCCACCTATTTCACCGACTGCCTGTCCAAAGTACCCCTGTCCATGGTCGTCATTGACGAAGCACACTGCGTTTCCCAGTGGGGCCATGATTTCCGTCCAAGTTACCGGAAAATAAAAACCTTTATCGATACGCTTCCCGCAAAACCCGTAGTCACCGCTTTCACCGCTACGGCGACCTCCTTGGTGGAAGAAGATATGAAACGAAGCCTCGGCCTGGGGAAAGCAGCCGTTTTCCGTACGGGACTGGACCGGCCGAACCTGTCCTTCCGTGTCATCCACGGCGCGGACCGGAAAGATTTCATTCTCCGCTATGTGCAGAACCACGGAAAAGAAAGCGGCATCATTTACTGCGCCACCAGGAAAGCAGTGGACGAAATTTATGAAATGCTCGCAAGCCGGAAAATAAAAGCGGGGCGGTACCACGCGGGCATGGAAGATGGCGCGCGGAAGAAAGGGCAGGAAGATTTTTCCTTCGACCGCATCCATGTCATGGTGGCGACAAACGCTTTCGGCATGGGTATCGACAAGAGCAACGTGCGCTACGTCCTCCACTACCAGATGCCCAAAAGCATGGAAGCCTATTATCAGGAAGCGGGGCGGGCAGGACGTGACGGCGCGAAAGCGGAATGCATCCTCCTTTACAGCGGGCAGGACGCGGGCATACAGCGCTACCTCATCGAATCGGGAAACCAGACGGACGGCCAGAAACGGATGGACTATGACCGCCTTTATGCCATGGACGGCTATTGCAGCACCACAGGCTGCCTGCGGAATTACATCTTAAATTACTTCGGCGAGACTGCTGATGAGACCTGCGGCCGCTGCGGGAACTGCGAAAGCGGAAGAGGAAAGGTGGATATCACCGACGAGGCGGTTCTCATTTTCCGAACCGTCAGATCTCTCAAGGAACGGTACGGCGCCGGCATAGTGGCGGATATCCTTAAAGGAAGCCGCACGAAAATGATCAGGGAACGGAACCTGGACAGCCTTCCTACCTACGGCAAACTGTCCTTCGCGAAAATCAAACATTTGAGAACCGCCATCCATTTCCTCATCGCTGACGGTTACCTCAAACGTGACGGCGGCGAATCTCCCCTGCTGCATCTTACGGAAAAAGCGGAAATTGTTCTCGAAAGAAAAGCGCCGGTACTGGGTTTTGCTTTCGGTGCGGAAGACGTCATGGCGTCTGTGGCGGTAGAAAAGAAAGCCATCCTTTCAGAAACAAAAAGCGGTATCTTTGAAAAACTTCGCGGACTCCGACTTGCCATTGCCCGGGAAGAACACGTCCCGCCTTTTGTCGTATTCTCCGATGCCACCCTGGAAGATATGGTGTCCCGCCTCCCGCGGACAGAAGAAGAAATGGCGGAAGTCCACGGCATCGGCGCTTTCAAATTAAAGAAGTATGGAGAACGTTTCCTTGCGGCACTTGGAGAATTCAGCGGAGCGGAAGAAATAAGGGGAAAAGACAAAAAAGAAGAAAAAAACATATATGAGAGACTCGAACGGCTCCGCCGCTCTTTGGCAAAAAAAGAAAATTTGTCGACATCACAAATTCTTTCCGATACAGTCCTCCGGAGGATCGCAGAAACCCGCCCTGCAACCGAAGAAGAATTCCGCGGTGTGAAAGGCATCGGCCCGAAAAAAGCGGACAAATACGCGGCAGTCTTTTTACAGGCCCTCCATCCGGAACGGAGCCGTATTTCCCCAAAAACAGAAAGTAAAATGCCGGAAAAAAGAAAACATATCATTCCCAAAACGGCAAAACCCGTCCGCGGACGGAAAGGGAAAATCACGATGATGCGAAAAGAAACGATTCAGGCCGGACAGACGGCGTCCATAGACATAGAAACAAGAGCGTTTTTCCTCTATCTGAAAAAAGTAAGAGCGCGGCTTGCCAAAGAAGCGGACCTGCCGGCGGGAAGCATCTGTGCCGACAGGGATTTGGAAAAGATGGTGAAAAGCGAAACCGTGTCTGACAATTTGCCTGCCGCTGTAAAAGCGGAATTTGAAAAAGCCATCGCCACCTACAAACAAATCAGATATCAGATGACAGGAGTGGCCGGCAAAAAGGGTAATAGCTGTTAGCCGTTAGCTGCGAGCTGTGAGCTGTTAACCGTTAGCTGTGAGTTAAAAGCCGAAGCATATGATTTCCGTTAGGTGTCATACGAAACAACAGCAAAGGATTTGCTGTTGTAGTGAGGGGAACGTTAATCATCATCCGAAGCGAATGTGAAGGATCTGCTGCCGTAGTGAGGAAAGCCGTAAGACGTCATCCTGAGCGGCAGCGAAGGATCTATTACCGTAATGAGGAAAAGCGGTAAGATGTCATCAGCATAATAGATTCTTCACTCCGTGTCATGTTTCCATTTTCCGTCTTTCCCACAAGGCATTCTTGCCACCGTTCAGAATGACGGGATACGGTAAGGCATCATAATGACGGAGGGACGCTAAGCATCATAATAACAGAGAACATTAAACGTCATTCTGAGCGCCAGCGAAGGATCTATTACCGTAATGAGGAAAAGCGGTAAGATGTCATCAGCATAATAGATTCTTCACTCTGTGTCACCATCCCGTTTCCTGTTTTTCTCATACGGCGTTCTTGCCTCCGTTCAGAATGACCGGAGACGGTAAGGCGTCATTCAAAGCGCCAACAAAGGATTTGCTACAGTGTTAAGGAAAGGGATTCTAACGGGAAGAATAGGGATTGGGTAAGCCTCCTTGTTTATAAGGAGGTGGCCGGCGAAGCCGGACGGAGGATACTGGCTTGGGGGAATGACGCAAAAGAATAGAATGAAGATTCTTTTTCTGCCCCCGTTCTGAGTGATGACGGACGGTAAAGCGTCATCCTGAACGAATGTGAAGGATCTGTATCCGTGATGAGGAAAGCCGTAAGAAGATAAAAGCTATCAGCTGTGAGCTGTAAGCTGTAAGCTGCGAGCTGTCAGCTAAAAGTGCTGAATGACAGCGGGAGACATTGAGGCCGTGGATGAGAAAGCGGTGTGAATAAAGGCATTCGTAAAACAACACATATTATATAGAAATAAGATAAATCTTTTGTTATAATGAGAACAGAGGTTGTTTAATAAAATAAGTGTTGAAAGGAAAGCGGGGAAACCCGGCAGGAATTTTCCTGTTTACGGATTCTGTACCCGGCTTTTCAGGCAAATGAAGTGTCATGGGGAAAGGTGGTGTGAAGGCAGTATCGGCAGCATGGGGATGTTGCTTCTTTTTATTGCGTTTCTAAATTAAATTGTTTTTTTATGGGAGGAAAACATGAATCACATCTACAAAGTCATTTGGAGTCGAGTGAAGAACAGTTATGTCGTCGTTTCAGAAATTGCGGGCACAGCGAGAAAAAGCGGGAGGGTGAGAGTCTCTAAAAACACGCTGGCAGCAGTTTTGGCGGCTTTTTTATTGACAGGGATTTCTGTAAGCCCTGTATCTGCGGCGCTTGACGGGGTCAATACGTTTGTAGAACCGGGGAATCAGAATATTAAAATCGGGAATGGTACTGATCTAAGAAATAACACTACGAAAAACGGTGCCATTGCGATAGGCGATCACGCCCAGATTGATGATTATGTTATGCAGGAAGGCAGTATTGCCATCGGCAAGAATGCTTTTGTAGAAAACATGTGGGGAACGCAGGACAAAATATTCCGTTTCGGAATGAACCCGACGGATCCTTCCCGTACAGACCATTTACTGCCGGCAGGGATTGCTATCGGACAGAATACTTATACCCGTAGTGGCATAATGATCGGCGACCATAAGTATGTCGGCGACTTGGGAGATACCACAGTAAATTCCAATACGGATAAAGAAAAGCGCAAACTGTCCGTTTTAGTAGGCGCGACCACCGTCGGACTGAACAGTTATTCTGCCGGTGCGTTTGCGACGACGACCGGCGCCTATTCCATCATGACGAATGCGTATGACGGAGATACGAACCAGGGATCTGCCGCCCAGAATTTCGGAGCGGTCATCAACGGATCCTTTAACAGCATTGAATCAAAAACGGCGGGCAGCAGTGTATCGGGAATCGCCAATGCGGTCGTAGGGACTGCCAATCGGACCCATAACGCAAACGGTACCTTGGTTTTCGGTGCGGGCAATGAAGTGACCAATTCAGTGGACAATATAGCAAATCCCATGTCGTTTTTGGGGCTCAATAATCCCAAGGAATTGGCAGAAAAACTCAGGGAGGATATACGGAGAAATGATTCCGGCGGCGCTGTCCTTGCTGTCGGCGGCGGAAATAAAGCGGACTATGCATACCGCTCCCAGCTGGTCGGGGTGGGAAATACCCTGACAGGAACCGCAGCGGAAAAGGCTGCTTACAATTTACTGAATGGTTATAAAAATACAGGTACCAATGTAAGCGGTGTAACTGTCATCGGTACGAACCGCACGATTTCCAATGCAAAAGATACGATTGTGATGGGGTCTTCTGCCGGCGGTATTACTACAACCGCCAGCAATGCGGTCATACTCGGCTCGGAAGCCAATGCGGAAAAAGACGGCGGCGTAGCGCTCGGCGCGGATTCCGTTGCCTCTGTTGACAAGGATATTGCGGGATATGATCCGTCTACCAAATTAGCTTCTACAAATACATCGGCCGCATGGAAAGCGACGCATGCAGCGGTATCTGTTGGTAATGGCAGTACTGCTACAAGGCAGATTACCGGTGTGGCAGCCGGCACGAATGACACCGATGCAGTCAATGTGGCGCAGCTGAAAGCTATTGCCGGAGGTACGGGCAGCATTCATTTTGTATCTGTGAAAGGCGGAAATGCATCATCAGTCAATTATAACAACGATGGGGCAAAAGAGACCGGAGCCATTGCGATTGGAGCAAATGCAGAGGCGACGGCAAATAGTGCGTTGCCATGGGTTTTAATGCCCAGTCCAACGGTTCCGGAAGTATCGTTATCGGCGAATCATCCGGCCTGATTCCTGATGCATCAAAACGGGGGGCTTCCAAAGGAAACAGCAGCATTATCATCGGTACGGAAAATGTTGATAAAGGCGGCACGAAAGACCATGCCGGCTCTAATGACGGTATACTCGGAAGCAACAATACGATACAGGAGTCCAATGGCGCTTTCGTGACCGGCGCGTTTAACCATGTGTCCGATTCTTATCAGTTCGGACAACTTTCCGCTTCGGAGCAGCAGGAATTGGCGCAGGCGATGGCGGATGGCAAGCCTCTGGGTAAGTACATCGGTAAATGGGGAAGCCATGTCTTTGTTACCGGCGACGGAAATACCGTTTCACAAGGAATGAATGTTACAATCAGCGGCTCTCAGAATACCGTTGAAAACAGCAAGAGCCAGACCGTCATCGGGGACAGCAATAAAATTACTGGTAGAAATGCCGGTACAGTTTCCGGGAAACAGGAAGAAAGGACGAAGAATGTGTCCGACCTTGTCATCGGCAAGGGAAATGATATTTCCGGCAACGACACCTATATGAAAGGGTATGAGAGCCTGACTGTTATCGGGAATAATAACAAAGCAGTCAATCCCAGCTCGTCTATCGTGATCGGGGATAATCAGAAGTTATCAGCGATTAAAGAATCTGTTGTTATCGGTTCCATGACACCGGAAGAAAAGGCCGATCCCGATATCGGGCAGAAACATGCCAGTGTCGTTGTCGGGTATCATGCCCAGAGCGGGACCAGAGACGGCGGCGGAATGAATGTGGCTCTTGGGCATGGCGCAAAAGCTTATGGCTGGCAGGAGACCGTGACAGGGATCAAATCCATTGTGGAGGCAGGCTCCGGCTATGACGGTTATCTGGCTTCTGTCTATGGCGGTCTTAATACCGTAGCGTCAAATAAGGCGGACCAGAATGATGGGATGGCAAACACCGTCGTCGGTACCCTGAACAAAACAGAAGGCGCCAATGGGGCACTCGTTTTCGGCGCGGGCAATAGCGTTACACATTCTTTCGGGACGGCACCGACCGATGAAGATGGAAACAGTATGAATGAGCATTGGAGCGATGCCATACTTGGAGGAGGACAGAAGTATGCTATGGGAGAAGGACCGCTGGGCCATGATGAGCTCAGGAAAGCGATGGGACTGGCCATGTCGACCGGCGGCGGCTCCGTGGTCACCATGGGGAATGGAAATACCTCAGATTATGCCGTCCATTCCCAGATCATCGGCTCCGGAAATATCCTTACAGGTACAGCAAATACACCCAGCATCAATAATACGATCAACGGATATGGAAATACAGGCAGGAATGTGGAACGTATGTCTATGATGGGGACCGGGAATAATATGTCCGGCAGTACGGCCGATGTAGTGATTGGGGATTATCACCATATGGACGGTGGTAGAAACAATGTAATTCTTGGATCCATGGCTACGGAAAAGAAGACTGTAGAGAAAACGTATACGATGAAAGATGCTTCGGGCAATGTTATTCTCGAAAAGAAATATAAGGTGACGGAAAATGTACCGATTAAATCGCATACGGCGAATATAAGCAATGCGGTGATGCTCGGCTACAATACGGATGTGGAAAAAGACGGCGGTGTAGCGATCGGCGCGGATTCCGTCGCCTCTGTTGATAAGGGAGTTGCCGGTTACGATCCATCGACCGATACGGCTTCTGCGGATACGTCAGCAACATGGAAATCGACAGCCGCTGCTGTTTCTGTCGGTAAAGCGGCAGATCCGACCAGTGCGGCAGTCACCCGCCAGATTACAAACGTAGCAGCCGGCACGCAGGATACTGATGCCGTCAATGTGGCACAGCTGAAAAAGGTACAGGCAGCTGCCGGTGCGGCGAAAGTGCATTATTACAGCGCCAAGTCTACAAAAACGGGAGCCGGCAGCAACTATGACAATGACGGCGCCGAGGCGGAAGACAGCATCGTGCTCGGTATTTCCTCTTCTTCAGACGGTGTGAACAGCACCGTCCTCGGCAATAATAACAAACTGACCGGAGTGAAAAACGGAAGAAACAACAGTATTGTTGCCGGCCAGAATCTGGACGTGGAAGGCGTCCATAATGCCGTATTCGGCACGGATTACGACAATTATGACTATAAGGAGACAAAAGTTTTCGGGGAAGCGAATACGGTCATCGGTGTGGGGAACCTGGTCGGTTATACGGCGGAGAAAGATCCAAACGATCCGACAAAATGGATTTACACCAAGAAATCCAGCGGCAGCGACCAGAACGTGGCTGTCGGTATGACAAATACGGCAAATGGCGGTAGTGTCGTGGTAGGCACCAGTTCCGAAGCGGAAAGTCTGGGGGTCTCTTTCGGTCATGGGAATAAAGTCATCGGCTTGAATAGCGGCGGCGGACAGAGAGGTCTTGCCCTGGGGAATTATCTGACAGTCAAGGGCGAAGAAGCGGTAGCTGTAGGTACAGATGCTTCCGCGACCGCGGACTGGGCCATTGCCATGGGCAAGAATAGTAAAGCGGAGAAAGAAACTGCTATGGCTTTTGGTTATGATTCTCATGCCAAAGTCGCCGGCGGCGTGGCCCTCGGCTCGTGGAGTGTGGTGGATACGGCAGCGGGTGTGAGCGGATATGACCCCTCCACCAAAGCGGCTTCTACGGATACGTCAGCTGCCTGGAAATCGACTGTAGGCGCTGTTTCCGTAGGTGATGCGTCCAAAGGTATCACCCGCCAGATCACCGGTGTAGCGGCCGGCGCGGCAGATACCGATGCCGTCAATGTGGCACAGCTGAAGAAAGTGGAAGCCACGGCGGCAGCAGCTAAGACTAATGTGACGGCCGGTGATAATGTGACCGTTACTCATGATTCCACGACAAATACATACAAAGTCTCCGCCAAGGATACCTATACGACGGGCGGTACCTACGATGCAGCCACGAAGAAAATCAAATTTACACAGAATGATCCGTCCAAGAACTATGAAGTCGATGTGAGCGGTCTCGTAGGGAGCGGCGGAACCGGCAGCCTGACCTTTGCGGGAGATACGGGCAGCGCCATTACTAAAAATTCAGGCGAAACACTGCAGATTACCGGCGGCGCGACAGAAGTGGCAGCAGCCAATAATATCGGTGTCGTTTCCGAAAATGGCAAACTGAATCTGAAACTGGCAAAAAATATTGATCTCGGAAGCGACGGCAGCATCAAGACCGGTGATACAAAGATGGACAACAAAGGACTGGCCATCCAGGGCGGCCCGTCTGTGACCAAAGGCGGCATTGACGCAGGCAGCAAAAAAATTACCCATGTGGCGGCCGGTGAAATAAGCGCCACTTCCACTGATGCTGTCAATGGAAGCCAGCTCCAGGCCGTAAAGAATGATGTGCAGAATAATACGCAGAACATATACAACATGGGTAAAAAGGTAGGAGAACTGGGAACCCGGATTAACAAAGTAGGTGCGGGGGCAGCAGCACTGGCAGCCCTCCATCCGCTGGACTTCGACCCCCATGACAAGTGGGACATCGCGGCAGGCTTCGGCAATTATCGTAACGCCAGCGCTGCGGCGGTAGGCCTCTTCTATCGGCCGAACGAAAGAACGATGATGAGTCTCGGCTGGACCATGGGTGATGACAGGAACATGCTCAATGCAGGGATTTCTGTGAAGCTGGGACGCGGTGACGTTTATACCCGTTACTCCAAAGTGGAAATGGCGAACCAGATTAAGGACTTGAAAGAGAAAAATGACAAGATGCAGGCGGAAAATAAAGAGATGAGATCAGAGCTGGATGAATTGAAGGCCCAGGTAGCAGCTCTCGTTGCCAAGAAGTAAGGAACTTCCAAAAAGAAAGGAGCAGGCACTGCTGATGGTGCCTGCTCCTTTTTCGTTTTCCGGTAAAAGTGGAACTCATGGCAGGGTGTCCGCCAGAACCGTGTAAATGATCTGCTGCCGTGGTAAGGAAAGTGGTTAGAAGATAAAAGTTATCAGCTGTGAGCTGTCAGCTACAAGCTATGTTATAATGAATAAATTATAGGGTGTGTATTGTCTTTGGAGGGAGTATCAGGGTGGCAGAGCTGAATTTACTGCAGGAGAAAATTTTGAGCGACGGGGTGATCCGTCCGGGGAATGTGCTCAAGGTGGACAGTTTTCTGAATCATCAAATCGATGTGCCTTTTATCAGTGAACTGGGGAAGGAATTTAAAAAGCTTTTCGGGGATCGGAAAGTGGACAAGATTCTGACGATCGAAGCGTCGGGGATCGGCATTGCCTGCCTCACGGCGGTGTATTTCGGGGTGCCTGTAGTTTTTGCGAAGAAATCTGCGGGAAGCAATATGGATAAGGAAATGTTTGCTACGGAGGTTATGTCATATACCCATAATCGGAAAAACCATGTGGTGGTATCAAAGAAATATCTGAAACCCGGCGAACATATCCTCATCATGGACGATTTTCTTGCCAACGGCTGCGCCGTGAGCGGGCTTCTTGATCTGGTAAAACAGGCGGGTGGTATCGTAGAAGGTGTCGGCATCTGCATCGAAAAAGGTTTCCAGGGCGGCGGCGACGCGCTCCGTGAAGCGGGATATGATGTCCGCTCTCTGGCAGTTATTGAAAAAATGGATGCCGAAACGGGCGTCATTACGTTTCGCTGAGGAGGCCGGAATGAATACAGATCCGATTTATGAAGCGGATGGGAAAATATCTGTCCGCAAAGCGGTGCCTTTCGGTCTCCAGCACGTTCTTGCCATGTTTGTGGCAAATATCGCGCCGATCCTTATCGTGACGGGCGTGGTAAAGATGCCTGCCTCAGAAGCGGGCGCTGTTGTCCAGGCGGCCATGATTATTGCAGGCATCGGCTCCCTGCTCCAGATGTATCCTTTTTTCCGTCTGGGTAGCGGACTTCCCGTCATCATGGGGATCAGCTTTACCTTTGTTTCTGTTTTTTGTGTGATCGGATTGAAATACGGCTACGGCGCTATTCTCGGTGCTGTCCTTATAGGCGGTGTTCTGGAGGGAATCCTCGGCCTTGGCGCGGCATGGTGGCGGAAACTGGTACCGCCCATCGTTTCGGCGACTGTCGTGACGGCCATCGGGTTTTCACTGCTTCCCATCGGAGCGAATTCTTTTGGCGGCGGTTTCGGCCATCCTGAGTTCGGCGATGCCCGTTTCCTTATTGTCGGAACGGTTACCTTGGTTTCCTGCCTTATTTTCAATATCCACGCGAAATCTTTCTACAAGCAGTTATCTGTCCTTTTCGGGCTTTTTGTGGGGTACGTTACGGCATACTTCTACGGTATGGTTGATTTGGGCCGCTTGACGGAAGTATCCCTTGTGTCTCTGCCGGTTTTCATGCCATATTCTCCGGAATTTCATTATGACGCCATTTTCTCCGTATTCCTTATTTTCCTGGTGTCTGCCACAGAAACGCTGGGCGACACCTCGGCGCTTGCCGCTATGGGGTTCAATCGGGAAGCGGAAGACAGGGAAATATCCGGCTCCATTGCCGTGGATGGGTTTGTTTCTGCCGTGTCTTCTCTCTTCGGGTGTTTGCCGATTACATCTTTCAGCCAGAATGTGGGGCTTATCGCCATGACGCATGTGGTAAACAGGAAAGCCATCGCCAGCGGCGCCGTCATCATGGTTCTGGCAGGACTTGTTCCCGCGCTGGGGGTCATTTTGGCATCACTGCCTGAAGCCGTCCTCGGCGGCTGTACGCTTATGATGTTCGGCTCCATCGTGGTGTCCGGTGTGCAGATGATCAGCCGCTGCGGATATTCACAGAGAAATATGAGTATTGCCGCCCTGTCTCTTTCCATCGGACTGGGATTCACGCAGACACCGCAGATTTTCCGCATATTTCCCGAACTGCTGCGGAGCGTATTCGCAGAGAACTGTGTGGCGGTGGTTTTCATCGTGGCGGTTCTTCTGAATCTTGTATTTCCTAAAGGGGAAGAGGAAAAAGCAGCGGCAGGAGCTGCCGAATGAAATACAAGCGCTGACCGGCAATCGGCGCTTTTATTTTGACATAATAATGGAAGCATATATTTCCTGCTTTCTGCGTACCCGTTTCCGCACACATCGGTATGCCTGTCGGTCACTCTATGAGTATTTCCTATACAGTTTAAGGCAAGCTATACATTGTGCTTATAAGGTGTAGACACAGGAATGAATAATGGTACAATATACATGGTATTATTTAAATAGGAAGTTTACTTACGATGAAAGGCAAGGAGGATTGTCATGAAAAGATTGAAGAAAGCCGCTTTGGCGGTGGCATGTGCTGCTGTGCTCTGTTCCGTATTTTCCGGCTGCGGCGGAGATAAAAAGGATACCGCCAAGGCCGCTCCCGCAGAGGAAAAGGTGCTCACCGTTTATACGGCGCGCAGCGAAAGCTTAAACAATCTTGTCATTCCCGCTTTTGAAAAAGAAACGGGGATTAAAGTCAATGTCATTGTGGCGGGGACAGGCCCCCTCGTAAAGCGTGTGGCGTCTGAAAAGGACAATCCTCAGGGTGACATTCTCTGGGCAGCTGACCAGACGATGCTGGATTCCCAGAAGGAACTTTTTGAGAAATATGTATCCCCGGAAGACGCGAATATGATTGATGCCGCCAAAAATAAGACAGGATATTTTTCTCCCGCATTTGCCGATCCCACCGTTTTCATCGTTAATAAAAAACTGGCGGGCGATATGAAGATTGCCGGGTTTGACGATCTTCTCAATCCGGCGCTGAAGGGTAAGATTGCCTGCGGCGACCCCGCCAATTCCAGCTCTGCGTTCCAGGTGCTCATGGCGATGCTTTACGCCAAGGGAAAGGATGGAGATCCCATGTCCCCCGAAGCCTGGGCGTATGTGGATAACTTCATTAAGAATGTGGACGGGAAATTCCTGAACAGTTCCGGCGCTGTCCATAAAGGCGCTGCCGACGGCGAGTATACCGTAGGGCTTACCTGGGAAGATCCGGCTGCTACCTATGTGAAGAACGGCGCTGACGTAGAAGTCGTATTCCCGAAAGAGGGAGCTATTTTCCCGGGCGAATCCGTACAGATCATCAAAGGCGCGAAACATATGGAAAATGCGAAGAAATTTGTCGATTTCATGCTTTCCCAGAAGATCCAGGAAGCGGCAGGAAAGACGCTCACCGTCCGTCCGCTCCGCAAGGGTGTGAAGCTTGCTGACTACATGACACCCCAGGACACAATCGCTTTGTTCAAGAATTATGACGAAGGCTGGGTAGCTGCCCATAAGAAAGAAGTCGTGGCGGAATGGAATAAACATCTGGAAAATTCCAGGCAGTAATAAGTAATCAGGTCATCAGAGGGCGTCGGGCATTTCGCCTGACGTTCTTTTTTATAGATGACGCTTGAATCGCGAGGTTATGAGGTTATTATGAGTGTTTCTATCAATATAGACAAAGTAGTGAAGAAGTACGGAGATACGGTGGTGGTGAACGGCCTGTCCGTGGATATTATGCCGGGTGAATTTTTCACCCTTTTAGGGCCGTCGGGCTGCGGTAAAACGACACTGCTCCGTATGATTATCGGATTCAATTCCATCGAAGGCGGTACGATTTCCGTCGACGGGAATGTCATCAACGATGTGGCGACGGATAAAAGAAATATGGGCATGGTCTTCCAGAATTACGCCATTTTCCCCCATATGTCGGTGAAAGACAATGTGGCTTTCGGTCTGCGGATGCGGAAAGTGCCTGAAAAGGAAATCGAAGAGCGGGTGGATAAAATCCTCAAGATCGTGAAGATCGACCACCTGAAAGACCGTATGCCCACAGCGCTTTCCGGCGGGCAGCAGCAGCGTGTCGCCCTTGCGCGGGCGATCGTCATCCGGCCGCAGGTACTTCTGATGGATGAACCGCTGTCCAACTTGGATGCGAAACTCCGTATCGAAATGAGGAATGCCATCAAGCAGATCCAGCGCCGGGTGGATATAACCACGGTGTATGTCACCCACGACCAGGAAGAGGCGCTGGCGGTGTCCGACCGTATAGCTGTTATGAATGGCGGGGTCATCTGCCAGATCGGCAAACCGGCGGATATTTATAAAAGGCCGAAGAATGTTTTCGTTTCGACTTTCATCGGGCTCTCCAACCTGCTGGACGGACATATCGTGAAAAAAGGAGATAAGACAAGCATTTCCTTTAAAGAAAATGAAGACTGGCTTGTAGACATGGATAACTTATCAGGCGGCGTAGAGGACGGAGAAGAAGTCATCATTTCCGTCCGTCCGGAAGAATTTGATATGGAACCCGGCACGAAAGAGGGGATCCGCGGTGTGATCCGTTCTTCCGTTTTCCTCGGACTTACCACCCATTACTTCATCACCACTGACGGAGGGCAGGAATTGGAGATTCTCCAGACCCAGGAAGGCCACGATATTCTTCCCGACGGCAGCGCCGTCACGCTCACCGTCAAAGCCGGACGGATCAATGTCTTCCGCCGGGCAACGGAAGAAACATTGATCAGAGAGGAAGGACTATGAAAAAGAATCTGACTGTCTGGAACCTTTTCAGTGTCGTTATTCTTGCGGCTTTCGCCCTTTTCATCATGTATCCCATATTCCTCATTCTGTACCGGAGTGTCATTCATGGGGATACAGGGGCGCTCACGCTTCAGAATTTCGACCATTTCTTCGCTAAAAAATTCTACTGGGGAACGATGGTGAACTCGCTGAAAGTGACCGTCGTTTCCACGATTTTATCGGCGACTCTCGGCCTTCCGCTGGCATACCTCATGAGGAGCGTGAAAATAAAAGGAAGCAGTTTCCTGAATATCCTCATCGTTATCTCCTATCTGTCGCCGCCTTTCATCGGGGCATACGCGTGGATACAGATGCTCGGGCGGCAGGGCGTCATCACCCAGTTCCTGAACGACACCTTCGGACTCCATTATGGCGGTGTGTACGGCTTTGCCGGCATTGTCCTCGTCTTTACGCTCCAGTCATTTCCCCTCGTTTACATTTACGTATCGGGAGCGCTGAAAAATCTGGACAACTCTTTGAATGAAGCGGCGGAAAGCCTGGGGTGCAGCCGCATGGGGCGCATTTGGAAAATCATCGTGCCTCTTGTCATGCCCACACTCCTTGCCAGCTCCATGCTCGTTTTCATGCGTGTCTTTGCTGACTTCGGCACGCCCATGCTCATCGGTGAGGGATACAAAACACTCCCCGTCCTTATTTACAACCAGTTCATGGGAGAAGTATCGGGCGATGACGGCTTCGCGGCAGCCATCTGCTGCATAGTGATCGGGCTCACCATCGTCATGTTCTTCGTCCAGCGTTTTCTTGCGGGAAGAAATACCTACGCCATGACCGCTCTGAAACCCATGGCGGCGGAATCACTCGGCGGCCTGCGGAATATCCTTGCCCATCTGGCAGTCTACATGGTTGTGGGACTGGCGATCCTTCCCCAGTTCGTCGTTGTGTACACCTCTTTCCTTGCTACAAACGGAGGGCAGGTATTCACCGGCGGATTCGCTCTTCAGAGTTATGACGCGACACTCTTTGCCAAGGATAATGACGTCATCTGGCATACCTACTTCCTGGGGCTTTGCGCCATCGCTGCCGTACTCGTCTTAGGTGTCCTTATCGCCTACCTTTCCGTGCGGAAAAGAAATACACTGAACAGCATTCTTGACGTTATTACGATGTTCCCCTTCATCATTCCCGGCTCCGTCCTCGGTATCGCTTTCGTCTTTGCTTTCAATAAATCGCCGATTATCCTTACCGGAACGGCGCTGATCATGATTATTTCTTTCGCGGTGCGGAGAATGCCCTATACCGTCCGTTCCTCCACCGCCATTTTGGGAAATATCAGTCCCAGCATCGAAGAAGCGGCTATTTCCCTGGGCGCCTCCGACATGACGACATTCCGTAAAATCACGGTTCCCATGATGATGCCCGGCGTTCTTTCCGGCGCCATCATGAGCTGGGTCACCATCATCAGCGAGCTGTCCTCATCCATCATCCTGTACACGAACAGCACGCAGACACTCACCGTGTCCATCTACACGGAAGTCATCCGCGGCAACTACGGGAACGCTTCCGCGTACGCCACCATCCTCACGGTGACATCCATCCTGTCGCTGCTCCTTTTCTATAAAGTGACAGGCCGGCGCGACGTGTCAGTGTAAAGCGGGAGAATTTTATAAATAAAAAGTCAGAAGTTTATAATTCCGGAAACATGGCATAGTCGTTAAATGCGGCTATGCCAATTCTTATTTGCAGAAAAAAGCATGAGTAAGGATCTGTGATATAACGCGGAAATGTTTTATTATAGCCTTTTATGATCGTCTGCCGATAAAAATGGAATTCATGATAAGATGTCATTCGGAGTGAAGAATCTATGACTCGGATGACGCCTTACCGCTTTTCCCCATTACGGGTATAGATCCTTCACGTTCGTTCAGGATGACGCTTAACGTCTTATACAAGGATCATGGGAGCCGGCCGCCGGAAGGAGCTCGCTGGCGTACGCAGTGCGATTGAGGATACTCGCTTGTCGTAATGATTTAAATCGTAAAAGGACTATTAGCTTATAGCTAATAGCCAACAGCCAACAGATGACAGCTAACAGCCAACAGATGACAGCTAACAGCCAACAAATGACAGCTGACAGCTGATAGCTGACAGCTTTTATCTTCTTACCGCTTTCTTCACCACGGTAACAGATTCTTCACGTCCGCTTATGATGACGATTAACGTTTCCCTCACTACAACAGCAAATCCTTTGCTGTTGTTTCGTATGACACCTAACGGAAATCATATGCTTCGGCTTTTAACTCACAGCTAACAGCTCACAGCTAACAGCTCACAGCTAACAGCTTATAGCTGATAGCTTTTATCTTCTTACCGTCTTCCTCACTACGGGTACAGATTTTTTCGCTGCGTTCTGGGTGACATCTGACCGTTCCCTGTCAATAAGACACTATACAGGGTATGTTATAATAGATACATATAAATATATGAATAAGCTTCAGTTTTGAAAGAAGGTGTTCTTATGTGGAAGAAAACAATACTTGCCGCGGCACTGCTTGCAGGTGGCGTAGTTGGCGGTTTTGCCGCGTATGATGGCGGAGATAATCCGCCGCAGGATGAAAACGTACAGCTCTGTCCCATCGGAGAAAACGGTGAGCGGGGAGTCTGCGGTGTTCCGGAGAGAAGCGGTGATGACCGGGAAGCTTGCAGGGGTCCGCACTGTAATAGGTGATGCGGAAAGGAAAATAAGGGAGACGGGAGACCGTTTCCTTTTTTCTTTATCAGGAATCAAGAGGGGAAAGTGAGGTACTGATTTCTTCGTGAAAAGCGGAGTGTGTGAAGTGTTTTCGTTTGACATCTGATGGTTGTTTAGCTATAATTAGCATGTTATGGTGTGTGAATACACAGGACGCAGTAAGGAGGTGTTCACTGATGGCAAAAATGACATTCCAGCCTAATAACCACTGGAGAAAACATACCCACGGATTCCGCGCCCGTATGAAGACGAAAGCCGGCCGTATTGTTCTGAAAAGAAGAAGAGCCAAGGGCAGAAAGGTATTAAGTGCCTGAGTCAGAATCGAAGCAGGAGAAGAAGTATCCGCTTCACCGTGATTTCCGTATCCGGCAAAACAGGGATTACCGGCGTATATACTCGTCCGGCCGGCGTTTCAGCAACCGCGCGGGACTTATGTACGTGGTCAGGACGAAACGGGAACCTGTCCGGATCGGGTTCGTGACGACTAAGCGCATCGGCAATGCCGTGGCGCGCAACCGGGCAAGGCGCCTGATGAAAGAGGTTTACCGCCTCCATCGTCATGAACTTTCTTCCCATTATGAAGCCATATTGCTTGCCGCCGCTTTTCTGACGACAGCGACGTATAGCGAAGCGGAAAAGGCTTTGCTTGCGCTGTGGCGTAAAGCGGGCATGCTGGAGGGGGCATGATGAAGACGGCGCTGATCGTTTTTATTCGATTTTACAGGAAATATGTTTCTCCTCTGAAACCGCCATGCTGCCGTTTCACTCCCACCTGCAGCACTTACGCGCTGGAAGCGGTGGAGAAATACGGCGCGCTGAAAGGCGGATGGCTCGCGTTAAAGCGGATCTTGAAGTGCCATCCTTTCCATAAGGGTGGTTATGACCCTGTTCCATAAGGCTTTTCCGACAGGCAATGTACGGCGCTTTTGATGAGGCGCCGCTTTTTTATCTTTCGTTTATCTTTCGCGTTTTGTTATCTTGTCACGCCATGAATTTAGCAGAGTTTCTGCATTCCTGTCTCATCCCGCTTTTGAAATTCAGAAAGCGGGAACATTTAGGCGGCTGAAATAGAGGCCGTATAAGGAGAAATTATGAATCTTGGCTTTGGCGGAGGCGGATCTGAGTTCCAGATTCCCGTACTCTCGGCTATTGTAGGCATGATTGCCGATCTGATGCGCATCGGCCTGCAGATTTGTTATGAATTTACTTCCGGTCTCGGATTTCCCAATTACGTCATCGCTATCGTCGTTTTGACGATACTCATTAAGACGCTGCTGCTTCCCCTCGCGGTGAAACAGATCCGTTCCATGAAAGCGATGCAGGCAATACAGCCGGAGATCCAGAAAATCCAGAAGAAGTACAGAAATGACCCTGCCATGATGCGGCAGGAAATGGGGCGTCTGTACAAAGAGCATAATGCGTCCCCCATGGCGGGATGCCTGCCCCTGCTCATACAGATGCCTTTCCTTATCGCGATGTACTATGCGATACAGGGATTCAACTATGACCCTCTCCATGCGGGTTTCCTCTGGATTGAAAGTCTGGCAGCGGAAGACGGCACGTACATCCTGCCTGTTCTTTCCGCCGCGTCCACGTTCCTTGTTTCCTGGCAGACGACGCCGAAAGACGCGCCGGGCAACCAAAAGACGATGCTTTTCATGATGCCTCTTATGATTGGCTGGATGTCTCTTCATTTTCCGAGCGGTTTGGTGATTTACTGGGTGGTGAGCAATGTCTACCAGTTTTTCCAGCAGCTTATCATGTTCCGCGGGGAAAAGGGAAAGGAAATGATAAACGGGCCTTCGAAAAAAGGCGTAGTCACTGTCCATACCGATGAAGAGGCTGTGGCTAAGACAAAGAGGAAAAAGATTATCCGCAGAAAAATTATTAAAAAGGTAGCAAAGAAACCGGCAGTCGATGAAGCACCGAAGGCCGGTGATGAAAAAGAAAAAACGGCTTCTGCTGAAAAGACGGCAGAGGCCGGGGATAGTTCCGGGAAAGCGGAGGGATAACTATGAAAACTGTCAGAATTACCGCAAAAACCGTTGACGAAGCAGTGGAAGAAGGATTGAAGAAGCTGGGGCTTTCCCGCGCAGAAGCAGTGATCCGTGTTATTGAACAGCCATCAAGCGGACTTTTCGGTTTGTTCAACAAGAAAGATGCCGTTGTCGAAATCGACGCGATTGAATCGGAAACGGAAGATGCTGCGGAGACTGCCGGGGACATGACTTCGGCTGCTGCCGGGGCTGCAGACGGAGAGGAAGAAACCGTTTCTGCTGCGGAGGAGCCGGGGGAAAACGTCATGGGCGGCGATACGGAAGAAGTTCTTACGGCGAAGAAGGAAAAACGCGGCCGTGAGGAAACTCCGTTTTCCGCGGAAGAGCAGGAAGAAGCCGCTGAAGAAGCGAAACGTTTCCTGACGGGCGTTTTCAAAGGAATGAAGATGGAAGTGCAGCTTGAAAAGATGGTAAATGAAGAACGCATTCTTTTCAACCTTCATGGCGAGGGGCTGGGCATTCTTATCGGAAAGCATGGCCAGACGCTGGACGCGCTCCAGTACCTGACGAATCTGGCGGCAAATAAAAATTTCCGTCACCATTACTTCGTGCTTCTTGATGTAGAAGACTATCGGCAGCGCCGCAGGCAGACCCTGGAATCGCTGGCGCACCGTCTGGCGGATAAAGCAAAGCGTACAGGGGAAGAAATCCGTCTTGAACCGATGTCGGCGGGTGACCGTCGTATGATCCACCTGGCGCTCCAGAATGACAGCGCGGTATCTACGGAAAGCGACGGAGAAGCGCCGTACCGCTGCGTCGTGATTCGCGCGAAACAGTAAAAATGAAAAGCCTCATGGCGGAATGATTTCGATCAAACAGCCGTGAGGTTTTTTGCTGCGCGGGATCCGGAAATGCTGTGATCCGTTTCGTGTGCCTTTCTTTTGCGGTTCCCGCTTCTTTTGGGCTCCTCTTTATTTCGAGGCCGCAGGCGGGCAACAATATTTCATCAGTTGTGCTAAAATAACCATATACATAGAAAGGGGAGGTGGTTCGTTGTTCGCTTACGCGTTCACGTTCCTTGCCGCGCTTGCCGTGACGTTTATTCTCACGCCGGCCGTAAAAAATTTCGCGGTGCAGATCGGCGCCGTGGATAAGCCGGACGCACGGAAGGTGCATCACGGACTGGTACCCCGTTTGGGCGGTCTTGCCATATACGCGGGGTTTATGGTATCCGTCATCCTTACGGTGGGCTTTACTTATGAAATGACAGGGATCATGATCGGCGCGACCTGTCTTGTTTTTGTGGGGATTGCAGATGATATCGTGTCTCTTCCCGCCAAGGTGAAACTTCTCGGACAGATTTTATCCGCCGCCGTGCTTGTGATATTTTTTGATGTGAATATTGATTGGATCGATCTTCCCTATGTGGGGATTATTGAATTTCCTCTCTTTATTTCCATACCGCTTACTATTTTCTGGATCATCGGATTTATCAATACGGTTAATCTTATTGACGGCCTTGACGGGCTTGCTGCAGGGATTGCCACGATAGCGTCTATTGCCATTGCCCTTCTCGCATTCCAGATGGGGCAGTGGGTATCGGCTGCCGCTATGGTGGCCATGACGGGGGCGTGCCTCGGTTTTCTGCAGTATAATTTTAATCCGGCTAAAATTTTCATGGGAGATACGGGATCCATGTTCCTCGGGTATGTGATTGCCGCGGTGTCAGTCATGGGATCTATGAAGACGGCGGCTGCCGCAGTCCTTATCGTGCCTTTGGTGGCGCTGGCCGTGCCCATTACCGATACGGTACTTGCTATCGTGCGGCGCAGGCAGTCAGGGGTGCCGATTTTTTCACCGGACAAGAATCATCTCCACCACCGTCTTCTGGCGGCAGGCCTGTCGCAGAAACAGGTGGTGCTGGTGATGTACGCGCTGACCGCTTTTTTCTCGGCAGCGGCGCTCCTTGTGGTGAGGCTGAATCCATTTCTCGGTGTGGCGGTGATCCTTTTCGCACTCGGGGTGTTTATTTTCTGGGCGAAGAAACTCGGCGTCATGAGAGAGGTCGTTCTTCCGCCGACGGAAAAGGATGAAAAATAAAAAAGGAATTGACAGAAATATTTCATTTTATCAGCTTGTTTTATGAAAAGGAGTAGTCCTGTGAAAGTCATGACGGTTTTCGGCACGCGGCCTGAAGCGATAAAGATGGCTCCTGTCGTGCAGTCGCTTCTGGCGCATCCCGAAATAGAAACAAAGGTCTGTCTCACGGCGCAGCATCGGGAAATGCTCGATCAGGTGGTGGATCTTTTCAAGCTGCCCGTCGATTACGATCTGGATATCATGAGGAGCGGACAGTCCCTGTATGACATCACTTCCCGCGTCCTTCGCGGACTGGAAGAAGTACTGGAAAAGGAAAAACCGGATTATGTCCTTGTCCATGGGGATACGACGACGACGTTTACCGCGTCGCTTGCCGCTTTTTACAAGCAAATCAAAGTCGGACATGTGGAAGCGGGGCTGCGCACGGGAGATCTGGCGGCCCCTTTTCCTGAAGAGGCGAACCGCCAGCTTACGGGCGTCCTGGCCAGTCTTCATTTTGCCCCGACGGAAACAGCGCGGGAAAATCTGCTCCGTGAAAATAAAAAGGATGAAAATATTTTTGTCGTGGGGAATACCGTCATTGATGCGCTCCTTTCGACGGTAAAGAAAGATTATACTTTTGAAGATGAAGAAATACAGGCGATTGAAGAACACAAGCGCGTCATCCTTGTGACCACCCACCGCCGTGAAAATTTAGGCGCGCCCATGCATCATGTGTACCGTGCGCTCCGCCGGCTGGTGGAAACCGTACCAGATACGGAAGTGGTATTTCCTGTCCATCGGAATCCTCTTGTCCGTGAAGCGGTGGAGGAAGAGCTGGACGGCGCGGCGGGCATCCATCTTGTGGAACCGATGGAGTATGAGCCTTTCACGAATCTGATGGCGCGGTCCGCCCTTGTGTTGACCGATTCAGGCGGCATACAGGAGGAAGCGCCGAGTCTGGGGAAACCCGTTCTTGTCCTTCGCGATACGACAGAGCGCCCCGAAGCGGTAGAGGCGGGGACGGTAAAACTGGTAGGCACCGGGGAAGAGAAGATTTATCAGACGGCATACCGGCTGCTGACCGATGAGGCGGCATATCATGCGATGGCGGAAGCAGTGAATCCTTACGGTGACGGCAGATCCGCCGGGCGCATCGTGGAGACGCTTTTGTATGCGGAGGGGATTTCTCATAAAAAACCGTCTAAATTTATAGCTAAGTAAATCCGCATATGTTACAATAACTTTGTATGGGTAGAGCTGTACGTATTTTGCGTGCAGTTTTTCATGATATGCACATGCCGGAGATGGCCATGAAGAATGCCGGAGGACAGGGAGATAAAGGAAAAGAGTTCAATCCGATGCGCAGTATCGCTGTGGCAGGCGGAGCGGGCATGACCCTTCTTTCCTGCATCGGCCTCGGTATCTGGGGCGGACTAAAGTGTGATGAATACTTGGGGACGTATCCTTTCGGCCTTATCGGGTTATCCCTTTTGGGCGCCATATCCGGATTGTGGGCCATAATTAGAAAAATGATAGGAAAGTAAGAAATGAAGTATGATACGGTATTCCCTGCTTTTGCGGATAGAGTGGTCAGCCGTCTGGCAGCCATAGGCGCTGTCGGCGCGGCCGCCGCATTTTTGAAATGGGAATGGACTGTGGCGGCAGGATTTGCCGCCGGCGTCGTATTTCATATTCTTTTTTTCTTGTACATGAAACAGCGTTACATCCACTGGGAGAAAGAAGAGCGGGACGCGGCCTACATAGGCCAGATGGGCGCCGCGCTTGCCGGCTCCCGGCTTTTTGTGGAAGCGGGGCTGGCGGCGGCGGTGGTTTTGTGGACACCGCTTTCCATTCTCGGCTTTCTGGCGGGCTTATTGTCACTGTTCCCTGCTACTATCTGGGCAAGGCAATAGTGTGGAATAAGAATAATAATATTTTCCTGACGTCCAAAACAGAGAGGGGGTGAGACTATGCATCTTCATACGGGTACACATGTGGTTGCACAGCTTTTCGGAATGTCGGTCAATCTGGATACGATTTTTACACAATGGCTTACTGCTCTCATAGTATTTATTATCGTCTTTGCTGCGAGCCGGGGGCGTTCGCTCGTTCCAAGCGGTATCCAGAATGCGGTGGAAATGATCATTGAGCCGCTATGCTCCCAGTTTGAGAAGAATATGGGATCGCATTATAAAAAGGTTGTTTATTTCCTGCTGACGCTTTTCATGTTCATCTTTGTGGCCAATGAGATCGGGCTTCTGCCGACAGCCCATCTGACGGCGTCTCCGACAAATGATGTGAATACGACCCTGGGGCTGGCACTGACCGGCACATTATGTATTCATTTCGTTTATATCAGGAACAGGGGATTCGGCAAATGGCTGAAACATTTCTTTGAACCCATGCCGCCGTTCGTGATCATCAATATTGTAGAAGAACTTTCCCGGCCGGTGACACTGGCAATGCGTCTATTCGGCAATATTCTGGCAGGGGAAATCCTGATGGAAATCCTCTACGCGTTGGCACCTGTGCTTGTACCTTTGCTCTGGGTCGTGTTCAGCCTTGTGGTCGGATTGATCCAGGCGTACATTTTCACTACGCTGACTTCCATTTATCTCAAGGAAAGCGTGGAGTAAGTGAAGGTGTGCAGGTGAATGGGAGCGGCACTCCGTAAAATGCCCGGCGCCGCCCGCGAAACGGTACTCATTATATCCGGAAAAACCGGGGCATTACATTTTTAGGAGGAATCATTACCATGGATCAGACTATTGTTGTTCAGTATTCCCTTATCGCATCTGCGCTGATTGCCGCAGTTGCCGCATTTGCAGCTGCATTCAGCGATTCTAAAGTAGCATCCCACGCTATCGACGGCATGACCCGCCAGCCGGAAATTCAGGGGCAGCTCTTCACTTCCATGCTTGTCGGCATCGGCTTGGTAGAATCTATTCCGATTATCGCTATCGTTATTTCTCTCGTCCTCGTATTCGCCAATCCTTTCCTCGGCTAATTCCAATTCATTGTTAGCCTAAGGAGGGGATTTCATTGGTAGAATTAAATGGTACGCTGCTGATTTCAATCCTCAACTTTATCATTCTCGTTGCCGTTTTGGCACATTTCTGCTATAAGCCGATGCTGAAGGTCATGGATGACCGCAGGAACAAGATCCGGAATGATCTGGACAGCGCGGCCCGGTCCAGCGCGGAGGCGGCCAAGCTCAAATCCGATCTGGAAGCGGAACTTGCCAATGCCCAGGTCGCCGCACAGGGGATCGTGGATAAGGCCGTAAAAGAGGCCAAGGTACAGGCCCAGGCGCAGATCGATGAGGCCCATGCGGCTATTGAGAGGGAAAAAGTCCAGGCTGCTAAACAGATCGAAAGGGAACGCAAGGATGCCCTGGAGGATCTGAAGACGCAGGTGGCCGCTCTTTCCTGTGATATTGCATCGAAGATCATCAGCAAAAATATGACGCCGGATACGAATGACCGGCTCATAGCGGAACGCATCGCAAGACTGGATGCCGGGCAGGCAGGTAAGTAATCATGGATAAGAACGTAATCCTTGCAAAGAAGTACGGACGAGCCATCTATGAAATTGCCGCAGAGCAGCACTGCCTGGAACAAACGGAAGAAGATCTCCGCCTCATTGCCGATACCATAGGGAAAAGCAAAGAGCTCGGGGAGATTCTGAACCATCCTCTGCTTGCTAAGGATGTCAAGAAAGATACTATAAATAAGTTATTTGCAGATAAGGTGCAGCCGATAGTTTTACAGTTCTGCTATGTTGTTATCGACAAAGGCCGCATCGCTGATTTTGCTGCCATGGCGGATGTCTATGCCAATCTTGCGCATCATGGGATGGGCATGGAGGAAGCCGTGGTAACCTCTGCATTTCCATTGACCAAATCCCAGGTGGACGCTTTGAAAGCCAAACTTGCGGAAATCACGGGAAGCAAAATTATCATGAAACAGAAAGTAGACGCATCTTTGATAGGCGGATTCACGGTCCGGATGGGAGACCGTCTGATTGACGGATCCATAGCCCGCCAGCTTGCGGCGCTCCGCTCGCAAATGATGCAAAGAGATTGAGGTGACTTACAGGATATGAAAATCAGTTCAGATGAAATCACATCTGTCATTAAAAAACAGATTGAAAATTACAAAGTAGACCTCAATGTCGATGAAGTAGGTACGGTTCTTGAAGTCGGCGACGGTATCGCCCATGTATATGGCCTTGAAAACTGCATGGCCGGTGAATTGCTGGAACTGCCGAACGGCGTTTACGGCATGGCCATGAACCTGGAAGAAAGCAATGTAGGTGCCGTTCTTCTGGGGAATGCGGAAACCATCAAGGAAGGCGACGTAGTAAAGAGAACGGGCCGTCTGATGCAGGTTCCCGTAGGCAATGCGGTCATCGGCCGCGTGGTCAATGCGCTGGGACAGCCGATTGACGGCAGAGGCGAAATCAAGACTGACGCTTATCGCGACATTGAAATCAAAGCTCCGGGCATTGCCGACAGACAGCCGGTAAACGTCCCGCTGCAGACCGGTCTGAAATGTATCGACTCCATGGTCCCGATCGGCCGCGGACAGCGTGAGCTGATCATCGGCGACCGCGGTACAGGCAAGACTGCCATCGCTATTGATACCATTCTGAACCAGAAGGGGCAGGATGTCATTTGTATTTATGTTTCCATCGGGCAGAAGAACTCCAATGTCGTCCGTGTATACGAACGGCTGAGAGCTGCCGGCGCTATGGATTACTCCATCATCGTACATGCCGGTGCTTCCGAAGGGTCTCCGATGCAGTACCTTGCACCATACTCCGGTGTATCCATTGCGGAACATTTCATGCACCAGGGCAAAGATGTCCTCATTATCTATGACGACCTCTCCAAACATGCTGTCGCTTACCGCGCCATGTCGCTTCTGCTGCGCCGTCCGCCGGGACGCGAAGCTTACCCCGGTGACGTATTCTATCTGCATTCCCGTCTGCTGGAACGTGCGGCACGTCTGTCCGATGCACTGGGCGGCGGCTCCATCACCGCGCTGCCGATCATTGAAACACTGGCAGGCGATGTCGGTGCGTACATTCCGACAAATGTCATTTCCATCACGGACGGACAGATTTATCTGGAAACGGCACTCTTTTATTCCGGGATCCGTCCGGCCATCAATGTCGGCCTGTCCGTATCCCGTGTAGGCGGTTCTGCACAGATTAAGGCCATGAAACAGGTCGCAGGCACGCTGCGTCTGGATCTGGCACAGTTCCGTGAATTGGCGGCATTTGCCCAGTTCGGTTCCGATCTTGATGCTGCCACCAAAGCGCAGATCGACCGCGGCCAGAGAACGACGGAAATTCTGAAGCAGCCGCAGTATTCCCCCTATCCGGTCGAAGACCAGGTTATGGCGATCTACACGGCCGTCAAAGGGTATCTTGATGATGTGGACGTAGACCAGGTTGTCGGGTTTGAACAGCAGGTTCTGAATTTCCTCCACAGCAGCCATCCGGAAATCGGCGCTGATATCGTGGATAAAAAGAAGCTGACAGATGAAAATGAAGCGAAACTCAGAGAAGCTCTTGATGAATTCAAGAAACGTTACAAGGCACAAAGCGAAACAGAAGAAAAGTCTGAAACGGTAGAGGGGTGATCTGATTGGAAAGTACGCGTGATATAAAAGGGCGCATAAAATCCGTCACCAACATCCAGCAGATCACGAAAGCCATGAAGATGGTAGCCGCCGCCCGTCTGCGCAAAGCGGAGGAAAAGGCAAACGGCTCCCGTCCTTATGCGGAAAAGATCGGAGAACTCCTGCGCCGTGCTTCTTCGGTGACACCCGGATTTACAAGCCCGCTCTTCAGGACAGGCGAAGTAAAGAAGGTCGGATATCTCGTCATTTGCGGCGACAAAGGCCTTGCCGGCGCTTATAACTCCAACGTGATGAAGCGTACCCTGCAGGAAATCTCCGGAAAGGATCGTTCTGCATACGCTTTATATGTCTGCGGGAAACAGGCGAAGAATTATCTGAAATTCCGCGGGTATGATCCCGATACCTATCATTTCGGCTTTTCTGATAAGCCGTCGGCTCAGGATTCCATCGATCTCTCCAAAGAGATGGTGGAATACTTCACAAAAGAAGAAGTCGATGAAGTTTATATTATTTATACCAAATTCATCACCGCCCTCCGCCAGCAGGTCCGGGTAGACCGGCTGCTCCCCATTGAAGCGCCGGCTGAGGGAAAAACGGAAGAAGCAGCAAAAGCGGCTGCCAGCGAATGGGAAAAAGAAAGACAGGATTTCCTCCGTATCGAGGAAGATCCCTATATTTTCCTTCCCGATGCGGCGGCAGTACTTTCCAAACTGCTTCCTGAATATATACAAGTACAGGTTTATAATGCGATGCTGCAATCCGCGGCGTCCGAGCTGGGCAGCCGTATGGCGGCCATGTCCGCTGCCACTGACAACGCGACGGAAAGAATTGCCGACCTCAACCTTACGTACAACAAAGCGCGTCAGGCACAGGTCACCAATGAAATTTCCGAAATTGTCGGCGGTGCGGCAGCTCTTGAATAAACCGGCTTAATTTGATTAAGGAGGAATGCTTCTTCATGGCAAATGAACAGCAGGGACAGGTAGGCAAGGTCGTACAGGTCATGGGCGCTGTCGTCGATATCGCTTTTTCCGATGATCAGGAACTTCCTGCCATCTATAACGCAATTCATGTCAAAGATGAAGAAGGCACTGTTCCGGTAGATGTTATCTGTGAAACCATGCAGCACTTAGGTGACGGCGTAGTCCGCACCGTTGCGATGAGTTCCACCGATGGCATGGTACGCGGAATGAAAGCAGTAGATACCGGCCGTGCTATTGCGGCACCGGTCGGCGATGGATGCCTGGGACGTATTTTCAACGTACTCGGACAGACCGTCGACAATGACGATACAAAAGTACCGGCATCCGACTACTGGCCTATTCATCGTCCGGCACCGGCCTTTAAAGACCAGTCTCCGGCAACCGAAATTTTTGAAACCGGCATCAAAGTCGTCGACCTCATCGCTCCGTATGCAAAAGGCGGTAAGATCGGGCTCTTCGGCGGTGCGGGTGTAGGTAAGACCGTTCTTATCCAGGAATTGATCCATAACGTGGCGACAGAACACTCCGGCTGCTCCGTATTCTGCGGCGTCGGCGAACGTACCCGTGAAGGGAACGATCTCTGGGGAGAAATGAAAGACTCCGGCGTTCTTTCCAAAGTTGCGCTGGTATACGGCCAGATGAACGAACCTCCGGGAGCGCGTATGCGTGTAGCTCTCACCGGTTTGACCATGGCTGAATATTTCCGCGACAAACAGGGACAGGACGTCCTGCTCTTCGTAGATAATATTTTCCGTTTCGTACAGGCAGGTTCCGAAGTATCCGCGCTGCTCGGGCGTATGCCGTCCGCCGTAGGTTACCAGCCGACCCTGGCCACCGATATCGGCGAACTGCAGGAACGCATCACTTCCACCAAAGACGGTTCCATCACATCCATCCAGGCCGTATACGTACCGGCCGATGACTTGACGGATCCGGCTCCGGCAGGCGTATTTACACACTTGGACGCTACCACCGTACTGAGCCGTTCCATCGCGGAACTGGGCATCTATCCGGCGGTAGACCCGCTGGACTCCACCAGCCGTATCCTTGACCCGAACGTTTTGGGTGAAGAGCATTACGAAGTGGCCCGCGGCGTACAGGCTATTCTGCAGCGCTACAAAGAACTACAGGATATCATCGCCATCCTGGGCATGGAAGAACTTTCCGATGATGACAAAGTCATCGTAGCCCGCGCAAGAAAGGTACAGAGATTCCTGTCTCAGCCCTTCTTCGTAGCTGAACAGTTTACGGGCTCCCCCGGCAGATACGTATCCCTGAAGGAAACCATCCGCGGCTTCAAGGAAATCCTTGCAGGCCAGCACGATGATATGCCTGAAGGCGCGTTCTACATGGTCGGCACAATTGATGAAGCGATCGAAAAGGCTGAAAAGATGAAGAAAGGGGAATAAGCCATGGCTGATACCCTTACGAATCCCATGCACGTGGAAGTCATCAGCCCCGACGGACCGATTTATCAGGAAACCGGCGTGGAAATGGTAGTGGCCCGTGCAGCAGACGGTGAATTTGCCGTCATGAAAAACCATCTGCCTCTGGCAGCCGCTCTTGAAATGTGCCCCGTGCGCATCATTAAAGGCGGAAAGGAACAAAAGGTGGCCGTATTTGGCGGTTTCCTGGAAATAAAGGACAATCAGGTAAATATCGTAGCCCCCTTGGCGGAGCTGGCGGACACCATCGATATTGCCCGTGCCCAAGCCGCGAAGAAACGTGCGGAAGACAGGCTCGCGTCCAAGAGCAAAGAAATAGACGTCGATCGTGCCAAACTCGCTCTCCAGCGTGCACTGACACGGCTCAAAACGACAGGAACCCTTTGATCCAAACAAAAGAACCGATCCATACAAATAATGGGTCGGTTTTTATGTTGGGGGGAAGACGGTAAGAAGATAAAAGCTGTCAGCTGTTAGCCGTTAGCTGTGAGCTGTAAGCTGCAAGCCATTAGCTGTGAGTTAAAAGCCGAAGCATATGATTTCCGTTAGGTGTCATACGAAACATCAGCAAAGGATTTGCTGTTGTAGTGAGGGAAACGTTAAGCGTCATCCGAAGCGAACGTGAAGGATCTACACCCGTGGTGAGGAAGTCGGTAAGAAGATAAAAGCTATCAGCTGTGAGCTGTGAGCTGCAAGCTAACTATTCTTTTACGATTTAAATCATTACGACAAGTGAGTATCCTCAATCGCACTGTGTGCGCCAGCAGCTCTTTCTGACGGCCGACTCCATGATCCTTGTATAAGACGTTAAGCGTCATCCTGAACGAATGTGAAGAATCTGCTGCCGTGGTGAGGAAGTCGGTAAGAAGATAAAAGCTGTCAGCTAAAAGTGCTGAATGACAGCGGGAGGCATTGAGGCCGTGGATGAGAAAGCGGTGTGAATAGAGGTATTCGTAAAACAGTACATATTATATAGAAATAAGATAAATCTTTTGTTATAATGAGAACAGAGGTTGTTTAATAAAATAAGTGTTGAAAGAAGAGCGGGAGAAACCGGCAGGAATTTTCCTGTTTACGGATTCTGTACCCGGATTTTCAGGCAAATGAAGTGTCATGGGGAAAGGTGGTGTGAAGGCAGTATCGGTAGCATTGGGGATGGTGCTTCTTTTTATTGCGCTTTTAATTATATTGTTTTTTATGGGAGGAAAAAATGAATCGCATTTACAAAGTCATTTGGAGTCGAGTGAAGAACAGCTATGTGGTGGTTTCGGAAATCGCGGGGACAGCGAAAAAAAGTGGGGGGTGAGAGTCTCTAAAAACGCGCTGGCAGCGGCATTGACAGCTTTTCTGCTGACCTCTTCCGTCGCGGGGGCTGTTGATAATGTAATAGTAGGGAATACGGAAGCGCCCAATGCGGTAACTGATACGACTGACTCTACTGTTGTCGGAATAGAAAATAAAGTCAGCAAGGAAAAGGATGACGTGATTGTCGGCAAGAAAAATACCATTGAAGACAGTGAAGACGTTCGAGTTGTCGGCAAAGGAAACACGGTGACAAACAGTGACCGGCAAAATGTATTCGGTGATAATAACAGCATCACGAATCGGGATGCCGGTACTGTTTCCGGATACCATGGTATAGCACGTAACGGCACTTCAGACTTGGTCATCGGCATGGGGAATAAAATTGAAGGCAACGACACCTACATGACAGGGCATGAGAGCCTGACTGTCATCGGGAATAATAACGAAACGGTCAATCCCACCTCGGGTATTGTGATCGGGGATAACCAAACCTTTGGAACGATTAAGGAATCTGTTATTATCGGTTCCATGACACCGGAAGAAAAGGCTTCCGGCAAAAGAGAGCAGGGCGGCGGAAGTGTCGTCGTAGGGTATAATGCGCAAAGCGGCCGCGGATTGAATGTGGCAGTAGGGCACAGCGCGCTGGCTCTGGGCCATGAAGGAACCGTGACAGGGCACAATTCTGTCATTGAAGGTAATGACAACTCTTTTCCGAATATCTGGTCTTCTATTTATGGGGTGAATAACAAGATTACCTCGAATGGTAACACCTCAAATGGCATAGCGGGCAGCATCATCGGTACATGGAACAAGCTGGATAACGCGGACAATTCGATGATATTCGGTTCAGGGAATATCCTTTCCCATGCTACAGTAGATATGTCAAGCGGACTGGAGGGAACATTCGGGCAAGGGGCTATGACAGAATTGCTTTTCCGCAGCGGTTATCAGGAAGGGTATTCGGATCAGGCGGCAAAAGTAATGGGGGATTTTGCGAATACCAGCGGATCTGTTCTTATCGCAGGGAATGGAAACAGTTCTGATTATGCCCGTCGTTCTCAGATCATCGGAACGGGGAATGTTCTGAACGGCACGGCAAACGGTACCAGCGCCAACAATACGATGGCGGGATTCCAAAATACAGGAACCAACGTGAACCGTGTGGCTGTAGTGGGGACCGGAAATAAGATATCCGATGGAACGTCAGATGTTGTGATTGGCGATTATCATGAAATGTCCGGCGGAACGAATAATGTTGTTCTTGGTACCATGGCAACAAAGGAAGATGTCGTGAGCAAGACTTATACGCCCAGTTTGGGGAATTCTTCCGGTACGCCGGGCGGGTATACGGGGAGACCGATTCCGTACAATGTGAGAGCCACTGTTCCAACTAAAACGCATACCGCCAATATCAGCAATGCTGTCATGCTGGGCTACAATACGGACGTGCAGAAAAACGGCGGCGTGGCTCTCGGCAGCGAATCTGTTTCTTCTGTGGATGCCGGTGTATACGGTTATAGTCCTGACACAAATCAAAATATCCAAAACGATACGGAAATAGCAAATTTAACTGGAAAAACGGCAAGACTGGCACAGTTGAACGGAGATTTGCCCGGTCTCTCCTCTGCTTACACGGCGAAAAAAGCGGACTATGAAGGAAAAGTCAATGACTTCCTGGCGAAGAGCGCTGCATATACACAAGCCTACCAGACCTATCACAGCTATGAGCATTCCGGCGATCAATACGATTTGGCGCGCAAAAAGAAAATGGACGATGCCAAAACGGTTATGGATACGGCGCAGACGGCTATGAATTCCGCTAAGGCTGATTATACGGATGCGGAAACGAAGTATAATTCCGCTCTTGGCGAGAGAAATCTGATTATAGGGACTTGGAAAGCGACGGCTGCTGCTGTTTCTGTTGGCGATGTTTCAAGAGGGATTACCCGCCAGATTACAGGTGTGGCGGCAGGTACGGAAGATACCGATGCGGTCAATGTGGCGCAGCTGAAAACGGTGAATACGAAGTATGATACTAAGCTTAGCCGGGGATTTATCATCAAGAAGGGCGGAGAAGCAGTTGGTGAAACGATTTCTCTTAATGGAGATACGGCGCCGGAAATTACCTTTGACGTAGCGGAAGCCAATAAAGGCCTGACTGTAGACCGTGATGGGAAAACCATTAAATATGGCATTGACGGTTCGAAAATTGACCTCAACGGAAATGATACGATTCCCGGTTGGACACTGGAAGTCGGAGTTAAACCCGGTATTCCGACGAATACAGGCAGTGCGGAGGGCAATAAGAAAGTTATAAAGCCGAATGATACAGTAACGCTTCGTGCTGATAATGGAATCAGATTGAAGCAGGAAAACGGCGTTGTGGATATCGGCTTAAAATACATGGCTGTGGATACTAAGTGGACAAATATCAATGATGCTGCAGCAACCAATGGCGGTATGGCGATCGGCGCGAACAGTAATGCGGATGGAGAAACATCAGTAGCCTTGGGATGGGGTTCGAATATATCGGCATCAAATTATGCTGCCGCGTTGTCTCCCTTTTCTTCTGCTGTGAATTCGGAGTATGGCCTGGCCATGGGCACAAAGGCAGCAGTTAAAACATCACCGTACGGGATGGCGATGGGCGCTCTTTCCTCTGTGGATGATTCAGAATATGGTGCGGCCATAGGTGCTAATTCCACCATAGTTAATTCAAACTATGGTGTGGTTATAGGAACCTCGGCAACTGTAAAAGATGCTGATAATGCCGTGGCGATAGGCGTATCAAGCAGTGCAGCGGTAAAAAATGGCGTAGCCATTGGAGCTTTTTCTAAGGCGGATACAGCAGCGGGGGTGAGCGGCTATGACCCCTCTACCAAGGCGGCTTCTACCGATACGTCTGCCGCCTGGAGATCGACTGTCAGTGCCGCTTCTGTGGGGGACAAGACGAAAGGCTATACCCGCCAGATTACAGGTGTGGCAGCCGGTACGCAGGACACTGATGCTGTCAATGTGGCACAGCTGAAAGCGGTACAGACAGCTGCCGATGCAGCCAAAACACATTATTACAGTGTGGAGGATAAAGGGTACCATGCAGGCAACTACAACAACGACGGTGCAAAAGGCGGCATGGCGCTGGCAGCCGGTGCGGGCGCGGCGGCAAACGGTACGGCTTCTGCTGTGACAGGCGCTTTCTCCCGTGTGGACGGAAATGGAATTAACGGCTTTACGAACGGTTTCCAGGGAGCGACCTCTTCCGTTTACGGCACATTTAACGTTGTCGGTGCGAAGAGCGGTGTGGACTTCGACGGTGTGGCGAACAGCATTATTGGTGTAGCGAATAAGACAGAAAATGCCAATGCGTCCCTGATCTTCGGCGCAGGAAACAAAGTCACCAATTCCTACCGTCCGGTGAACGCCTTTAATGCCGGACCGCTGTTTAATGCGCTGCAGAAAGCAATAAATACAGGCGATACGGATGATATGATTAATGCCCTGGGTGATCTGGTGAAAGACAGCGGCGGTTCTGTCCTTGCCATCGGCGGAGCAAATATCGCCGATTATGCCCAGCTTTCCAAACTGGTCGGTGTGGGCAATAAGCTCACCGGTACGGACGGGCATGAAAGTAAGTACAATATGATTGACGGGTATCTGAATATCGGCAAAAATATTAATCATGTATCCGTTATCGGTTCTGAAAATACGGTGGAAGATACGGATGATGCCCTTGTGCTGGGCAATAAGCGCAAACTTTCCGGTGCAGGCGGCAGTATTATCCTCGGTTCCGGAGATAACCCAATCACGACAAACGTGTCGGATGTTGTTTCCATCGGACACAATGCCAACGTGACCGCAGCGGGCGGCGTGGCCCTCGGAAGCAGTTCCGTGGCTTCTGTGGACAAAGGAGTTATAGGGTATGACGCTTCCGGCACCGATCATTCCAACGATACAACAGGCGTATGGAAATCGACGGCTGCCGCTGTTTCCGTAGGCAAAGAAGCAACTCCGACCAGTGCGGCAGTCACCCGCCAGATTACAAACGTAGCAGCAGGCACGCAGGATACTGACGCCGTTAATGTGGCACAGCTGAAGAAAGCGGTAGCCGGAGCGGCGGATGGCAATGATACACTGGTAAGTGGCAGCAATGGGCTGTCCCTTAGCGGTAAAACCCTGTCCATGAGTGTAAAGGATACGGCCGGAAATGAAGTAACGGGCAGCGTGGATCTCTCATCCGTTGCAGACGGCAATGATAAATTGGTAAATGACAACAATGCGCTGTCCCTTAGCGGTAAAACCCTGTCCATGAGCGTAAAAGACACGGCCGGAAACGAAGTAAAAGGCAGTGTAGACTTGTCCGCCATCGCGGGGCAGATTGATACCAATACCACCTATACCATGAGCGGCACACAAAACGCGGACAATACCACCACTATTACCCTGAAAGGGAGCGACGGAAATGAAAACAAAGTCACCGTGGCTACGAAAGACACAAGAAACACCGTGAAAGCCGGTGAAAATGTGACACTTGACACAATTGCCAACACGTTTGGCGGAACGGAATACACGGTCAACGTGAAAGCCGACGGAAAAGTGGAAAACGGAAACACAAAGATTGTCAGCGGAAATACGGTGTACCACGAAACCCATGTGAAGAATGACGGCAACTATGTGAAGAAAGAGAACAGTGCCGGAGACAACCTGACCATACTGGACAAACAGGTCGGCAAGAATACAACCAACATTACCAACCTGGGAAATACCATCAACAATCTGAACGGAAAGCTGGGCACCCTGGACAACCGTATCAGTAAAGTGGGAGCAGGGGCGGCAGCACTGGCAGCCCTCCATCCGCTGGACTTCGACCCCCATGACAAGTGGGACATCGCGGCAGGCTTCGGCAATTACCGCAACGCCAGCGCTGCGGCGGTAGGCCTCTTCTATCGGCCGAACGAAAGAACGATGATGAGTCTCGGCTGGACCATGGGAGATGACAGGAACATGATTAATGCGGGCGTTTCCGTAAAACTGGGACGCGGCGACGTTTATACCCGTTACTCCAAAGTGGAAATGGCGAATCGTATTGAAGCGCAGAATAAGAGGATCAATGATATGGAATCCGAATTGGAAGAATTAAAGGCACAGATAGCAGCTCTCGCTGCCAAGAAATAAGCAACTTTTAGTAAGAAAGGAGCAGGCACTGCTGATGGTGCCTGCTCCTTTTTCGTTTGTCCGCTGAAAAGGCATGAGTAAACCCCCAGTTAAACTGGGGGTAGATAAAAGTTATCTTATAGAAAAGGAAAGAACCTCCTAATGGTACAATGATAGCGGTCTGGCAACCACATCATTGTATATTAAGGAGGT